>Ga0325410_1001448_pt1 | contig 26280 bp, 17 predicted proteins | sample PopdelMetagenome_16_FD_206182 | JGI IMG/M metagenome (GOLD analysis project Ga0325410, IMG submission 206182) | Populus deltoides microbial communities from Bellville, Georgia, United States - Xylem-PdIQD-R3 | ecosystem: Host-associated > Plants > Phyllosphere > Stem > Wood/Secondary xylem...
TGAAAAATAATTGGTGAAAATTACATACATACATATAAAACACTACATTCAAACTTGAGAAGGAAAAGAAATTCTGAAGGCACGCTCCACTTTTATCACGTTACCACCAGTATCATGAAAAAACATCCAAAACGAATCCGAAGACACCAATGGAGTGAATCATACTTGCTGTCTGAAAACGATCACTATTGATGGTGTTTTTTTTTCTTTTTTTTAAATGTGGTTGTATTTGTTTTGTTGATATATTTTAAATGATATTGGTGATATTTTAATTAAATTTTTGGTGTGCTTTTAATTTTATTTTATTTTTATAAATTACAATGTTGAGGAAGAGAAAAATTAGACATATATATATATCCAAATTTTTATTATAACACTATCATTATTATAAAATAAATATTTTTAATAAAATAAATTTAATAATACTAAAAAAAATTATTAATTACCAAAAAAATGAATGTGTCATTCGTTGTTTTTGACAAATAGGATAACACATTCTAATTATTATTGATGTTCCTCATTTATATCATCAAAATATTTTTTATAGTATAAATAGTATTGTAATTAGAGTTTGAAAGTTTTTTTAAATAATATATATATATATATATATATATATATATATATATATATATATATAATCTCTACTCTAATCATTACTGAAATATTATATTTTTATATAATTTTATGGCTTTTCAAGTTTCCAAGCCGATTTAACTCGTGAAGAATATATTAATTTTTAAAATTATATAATTTTAAAAGTCAAATCGTAATTTTAATAATATTAATCATCAACTATAAAAAATATTATTTTTATTTGTTGATTTTACTTTATTTTTTATTGCACCATATCATATATTATTAAATATGTTTTTTTATAATCTCTAATAAATTATTTATATATAAATATTTTTAAATAAAAACACGTGATTTTTAATTCTTGAATAATTTTATGTAAAGCTTGTTAATTTATAATTAAATCAATTTGTTAATTGTCAAAAACATATAAATAAGCTTTGATTGCATAGCGATAAACTTATTGCCAAAGAATAGTTATTCGTCAGTGTATGTATATATATGTGTGTGTGTGTGTGTTTAATTAAAATTTCATAATTATAATTAATGATTTGAAACTCATTTCTTGTAATAAACGCTAAGCAAAACCTGGTAAGAAAAGGTTTAGTGCTCTAACACCATTTTTTTCTGCACAACAATTCTCTGTTCCTTAATTACTTTGTCCCCAAGAAAAAAAATGCCTGTTTAAGTTATAATTAATAAGCTAATAATAAATTCATTCAACTCAGCACATATACTTGCTCCCCAAGTAACGCGTGACAGGTAGCCCACACGTCTCCTCCCTCGTATATACATGAGAAACTGAACCATTGTCTCTTCATAGGAGAAGTTAAGATCAATTTCTGTTGTCAATTCATCCAATCTATAACAATGGTGTCACTGAGGCTGCAGAAGCGGCTAGCTGCTAGTTTACTCGATTGTGGGAAGGGAAAATTGTGGCTTGATCCTAATGAGACCACTGAAATCTCCATGGCCAATTCCAGTAAGTCTTGTATTCTATCACCTTCAATTTCTTTTGTTTTGCTGTAGTAATGCTAATTCTATCAAAACGGTTTCATGGAACTTCTGGGATTTACTGGTAGGATGGATGAGCTCATTTGAAAAGTAATCTGGAAAATAATCTTCGTAAGATTATTATAATTCTTTCTTGGAAGCATGAGTAATTAACAAGGGCATAATGGCCTGTTGCAGGGATGAACATAAGGAAGCTCATAAAGGATGGTTTTATCATCCGAAAACCAATGATAACCCACTCAAGATCAAGGATTAGGAAAGTGAAAGAAGCCAGGACAGAAGGGAGGTACTCGGGTTATGGAAAGAGGAAGGGAACGAGAGAAGCAAGGCTACCATCTAAGGTTCTGTGGATGAGGAGAATGAGAGTGTTGAGACGTTTGCTTCGAAAATATAGAGAATTTGAAAAAATTGATAAGCACATGTACAATGAGATGTACATGAAGGTGAAAGGAAATGTTTTCAAGAACAAACGTGTGCTCATGGAAAGGATTCACAAGTTGAAGTCTGAGAAAGGTAATGACAGGTCACTTTCCGATCAATTTAGGGCCAAAAATGCTCGAAAAAGAAGGTACCAGCAAGGAGAAGAAGATAAACCCAGCTCGCTAAATAAATCTCTCTCAGGGAGGAAATTCTCAGAGTAAATTATGCAACTCTGTTCATAAACTCTGCGTTTATTTTTGTTTCTCTCTGTGGTGTACAAGATATCAATTTGTTTCTGCTTAGACAGATCGTGCTTTTATTGTAATATTATGTTGTCTGATCCTAAATTAATTTCCTGCTTTAACTTTTAGATTTACTAGAACCATGCATAGAATTGAAAATGGTTGTCAAGAAAATCAATTGCTCTAACAATGGCAGGTATTTAGTTTCATTTCTAACAAGCATGAATTTAAATCTCCGCAGAAAACCAAGAAAAAACCCTAGCTGCTAAGCAGACTGGATTTAAATCACTTACTATAGCTTAATTTTCATATTGTACATTTCTTATGTAATTATAACTCTCTGAACCTTAACCACAGCAGCAGCAGAACCTGCTCATCAGTATTTAATTATTCTTGTAAATTGTTGATAAATTCACTTTTAAAAATAAATAAGATCTCTTTTATTATTTATCTTCTAAGTTCATATTTAATTATGATACCTATATTATTCTCCATATATACTTAAAAAAATATATAATTTAAGTGGTTTTTACTCTCTCATTTTTATTTTATTTTTTTGCTTAAAACACTTTTTATAGCAATTTTTAAACAATTATTTTTTTTCACTTGTAAATTATTTTATTATTGCAATCAAATTTTCTTATATTACCATTATTGTAAACTTAAAAAAAATACAAATTTAGTTATGAATATAAAATTGGAAAAAAGTATAATTCTAAATTTTTGTTCATAAATATCAAATTTATACATATATTGTTTGGATATATATTATAGAGTGTAACAAATTATAAACTTGTTCCGAAGAAAACACTTGAAAAGTGAACTCATTATTAAAAAAAATCGTAAAACTTATTGATATATATATTTTTTTTTAAATGAAGTTTTCTGTGTTTATTTTCCAACTTCCACAAGCGAGCGATATTATTTGTTTGAAATGAGATGCGATAACACGTGCTGAATTGCAAAGCATGTTGAAGAAATCACATATTTTATATCAATTCTCTAATGTTTAATTTAAATTTAATTGAAAGGTCGGATCTAAAGTTATGGATCTTTTGAGCTGGGACTCGGGTCGTGGCGGTGGTAGCGCCCGACCGGAGGTCGTCGGCATGGAGTAGCGATACCACGTTACTGCATGGAAAACAGCCTCCGGAAACTCCTCTTAAAGTTTGAGCGAGATCCAACGATCGGATCTAAAGTTGTGGATCTTTTGAGCCGAGACTCGGGTCGTGTCAGTGGTATTGCCCGACTACACATCGTCCGCGTGGAGGAGCGATTTCCACGCTACTGCATGGAAAACAGCCTCCGCAAACTCCTCTAGAACTTTGAGCGAGATCCAATGGTCGGAACTAAAATTATGGACCTTTTAAGCCTAGACTCGGGTCGAGTCAGTGGTATCGCATGACCGGACGTCATCGGCGTGGAGTATCGATACCACGCTACTACATGGAAATTAGCCTCCGGAAACTCCTCTAAAAGTTTAAGCAAGATTCGACGGTCCGATCTAAAGTTATGGACCTTTTGAGCCAGGACTCGGGTCGTGTCGGTGGTGTCGCCCGACCGGACGTCGTCGGAGTGGAGGAACGATTCCACGCTACTGCATGGAAAACAGACTCCGAAAACCCCTATAAGACTTTGAGCGATATCCAACTGTCGGATGTAAAGTTATGGACCTTTTGAGCCACAACTCGGGTCGTGTCGGTGGTAGCGCGTAACTGGATGTCATCGGCGTGGAGGACCGATTCCACGCTACTGCATGGAAAACAGCTTCCGTAAACTCCTCTAAAACTTTGAGTGAAATCGAACTGTCAGATCTAAAGTTATGGACCTTTTAAGCCGAGACTCAGATCGTGTCGGTGGTAACGCCCGACCACACATCGTTCGCGTGGATTTAATTTCTATTTTTAAAAGAGATAAAATTTATTTTATTTTATTTTTATATTATCCTTATCATTCTCATTTTATCATTTCAAATGTTTCTAAAAAAGAAAGGGTAGCTCAATATTTTAGAAAGCTAGTTTTACCATTAATTTCTAATTTTTTTAATGTAATAAATTAGATAGGTTAGTCTCTAATTTGTTTTTGTACCATTTAAAATCTAATTTTTAACACTTATAATAGTGGCAAACATAAAATTTAATTAAAATATTTTAATTAAATTTAATTCAAAGGATTTAGTTCTAACAAACAAGTTACTTCTATGTATCAAGAACTAAGCATTTAAAAATAAAAAATAAAAGAAAAATAAGTCTTGTACGGCAACATAGTACTTTAAAATCTGAAATTGATTCAATCTTAAATTGATAAAGAAGAACTAATCTAAAGAGTTGATTTGCGAGTGTTTCTTGCTTAGAAACAGATTTTGAATTGCTTCAAAAGGACTGATTTGTTAGAAAGGCTCAAAGATTCAAGGAAAATATGAAATTGAGGAGCTTCTTGGATCTCAAAAACAAAGTCTTGACAAAGATGGTTCAAGTATTGATCTATACAAAGAGCCCTAAATTTTTTTTTTAAAAAAAAAAAAAGGGCACCCTTAAACACCAGCTCACACTACAATTGAATTGCATGCTACCTAGCACTACAATCAGCAGAGACACTACAGGTATAATTTGTTCATCAAGAGTAACACACTTCCTAGACCTATCAAAGTGATGTAGATTATGAAGGGAACTACACCACGTTTCTATTTTGATGCCAACATATTATTAAGAATAGCTATATGCCTTGATCTAGATCCCCAAAATACTTCACCTTGAGCTGAAGATCAGCCTCCTCTAAATCAACCAAGGCCTTATCAATCAAAGGCTCCTCCTCACTGTCAATCCATACATCAAATCAGTTCTGCAAGGACTCCAAAATGGAAGCAAAAACGATTAGTTACCATGGGAGCTTAACTTAGATAGGCATATAAAGCGTGCCAATAACATATAGAGAAGGACAACAAATTATTACAGCTTGAATATTTTAGATGGAACAATGAATGTGGGACTAGTCCTTATGTTTAGCTCATTACTTGCTTCTTCTTACAATGTTGCAAGCAAACGGGAAAAAAAAAATCATGCTTTTCCAGATGAACCAAACAAGCGCATCTTCTCTGCTACCACAGCTTTCATGGCTTCTTTTGCTGAAGCCATCACATGGACCAGATCTTTCTTGGGGTTGCTTAGTGAGTTCATGTAAGCGTTGCGCACCTCGGTGTTAACATTGAACTTCGTCACACCCCGCTGAATACTAGCCTGTTGATGCAGTCAAGGAGGTTGATTATGTTAATCAGTGGCAGATTCATTAAGCAATGTTGATTTAGGCTTTGTTGAATCTGATAAGTATATATGCCCTTATAACAGATAGCTCCAACAAAACTAATGCCTTTGCATCATATATATGTATCACAGTTTTACATGTGCGCGCCCACCGGGAGGGAGGGAGGGAGGAGTACCTTGATAAGTTCCTCGGACAAGCCAGATGCTCCATGCAGCACCAGAAATACACCTTTCTTAGAACTCAAGGCATGCAAATCCTAAGGATGGAAGCGTTAAGAATAAGTAAAGCGGAAATAGTTGAGTTTGCAAATTAGAAGTGGATGATCTTTACATCTTAAACCAAATTTTGCGAACAGCCAGATTTACAGGAAAATGGTGATGCACTTGAAGGGGTTTATAGTTTCACTAAGATGTACAAGTTCAATAAGTTGATTTCTGCATTACATCAGGAATATGCTGCAGAGGAACATTTACATGGTTGCAATATACTTTTTTGCTTTTTGAGGGTCTAAAATCGCTTTTTAACCTCCATCTTAAAAACTTAGATGATGATGCCAGATCAAAGATCTAAGAAACTGACTGGAAGCTCAAGAATCCATGTAAAATAGTCTTTCTTCCTCATTTTCCCTCTGTGCAAACATCGTTCTCATAATTATAAAACATCAATCAGCAATATAGTATGCATGAACAGGTCAAACATAGACTGCATAAAACATATAATCAATAGAACTAAAGCATGACAGCACAGAATCATTGACCGTCTCACACTGAGAAGGTGAAATCTAATAGATAGATCTCAGCTCTCAATTTTAACATAATCAATGACAATAGAAAAACAACTAACATTTGATTGTTTATACTTCACCTTAAGCAAATCAAGTCTGAGATTTGGACCACTTGCAGGGTACTTTCCATGTACATTCCCAATACACACTGCCAAAGCATCTATACCAGTCTCATCAATGAACTCTTCAGCCTAAAATTTAAATGAATACAATTGTGATTTTGGATGTATCAAAAATATGGGTATAGTTATTTTTTTTAATGAATTAAGAAGTCTACTGACCTGATTAACATCAGTCAGCCTTGCTTCGTAATCTTCAACAGTCAAATCATCCTCTGTCCCTGACAATCTCCCTAGTTCAGCCTCCACCAGCATGTTTTTGGAGTGGGCCAAAAGTGATATATACTTCGTGTATGCTATATTATCCTTGAGAGAAAGATGTGAACCGTCTACCATTAATGAATCAAATCCCTGGCATGATTTTGGATTCAAGAAAATGCAAATTCAGTAATAAATTATTCCTCGGTATAGATAAATGGAAGGAGTTGCCAATATTAAAAAATTACATAGTTTGTTGAACCATGTATTTTTATTTTTATTTTCGTGGATAACAAGCAGCACTCACCAAATCAAGAGCTTCAACTAGCTCTTGCTTTGAAGTTCCATGATCAAAATGAACAGTGATTGGAACCTGCAAAACATGCATGTAGATTATAATTTATTATCCTGTCTAAAAAAGACCAAAAAAAGTATTTTTCATCTATGTGATGCATTTGTCTTCTTTATCTAGAGTACCCAATCATTTAAGTGATTTTGATCCTAGATGAAAAATAATGGCTCCGATGGGGATTAAATTTTTAGTGATCTTTCCTGGGAACTTTAACTTGCTTATTATAGTTTGAAAATTGGCACATATTTTGGTTCATCTGGAAAATTGTCAGAAAATAAAATGATGGTGCAAAAACCACAAAATCCACACCATAACGCTTGTCTTCCTCTCTTACCCTTTCAAATTCCCTAAAAAAATATATTTTAAGATATGAAAAACAAACTTACATTGGCCAGTTCAGCAGCAGAGACACAACAAGCAACCAATGGAATTCCTCCTTGCTTCAGTGCACTAGGATGAATCTGTTGAAAGAACACAGCTTTTGGTAATTTAGTAAGGAGCCATAATTGTGAAAAAGGCTGGAGCTCACATCCATGTCCCAAAAGACAAGCTTAATTCCATATCTTGTCTCCTAAATTACTCGTCTAACTTATAAAATGTCATTCTGACCTGTAGAATAGCAGGACTATTTTCTTCCTCTGCTGCAGATACAACAGCCTCAGCCCCTTCCATATTATAGACATTAAATGCTCCAACAGCATACCCACCTCTCTCTGCGTTCTTTATAAGGATAATATCAATATCTACACATTTCAATATCCAAATAAATCCAGTATTTAAACAATAAATTTGTAGTCCTTACAAGAAGAAGTTCTTTTGTTGATGAAAGTCGGGAAGGAAGCGCCCAAGATTTCACAACATCAGCTAGTGCTTTACTGTCACCAACATTACCTGCAAAAGAAAAAATAAATAAAAGTTCAATTTTTATTTTATGGAAAGATAGCAACTAAATGAAATTACAATTTTTTTCTTTACCTGGGAAAACAATGTATGGAACTCCTGGATGCCTACTTTCTGGACCAAGCTGCCACAATGGAATGCCAGCTAGGGCTTGTCCAACTACTGTGGCACATTTTGCTTCTAGAGCTTTTGTAGCTAGGTCGGATGACGTGATTCCACCCTAGAACAAGACATATTAGAATCATCTAAATTAGTGGGTAGGCTGGTACAAAGTCTCTTAGCATTGGAGCTGGGGCTTGGGGTCAAATCCCACTTGCATCCAGAATCATATCTCAGCTAAAGGAGAAGGTATATTGGCCAAGTGGAAATGTGCCTTTGAAGGTTAATTTACTTAAATGGTTACATTGTATTAGTTAAAAGTTCTGAGATCAGTCACTGTATGGATTATGAAAACAATGCTGAAGGGTAAGCAAGTGAAAAACAAAAGTGGACTTGCTTATTACCAAAATAAAGTGGACTTACTATTATTATAATTTCATGGCTTTAGAGAAAATTTGGAGAGAAAGAGAGATATCACTTATTATTAGACAAAATATACATGTCTATTGCAATTTCAAGTTAAATGACAGAGAGGTAATGCTGAAAATATCAGATATCTAAAATTAAATCTAATTACCAGCACTCTTAGTGCTACAAAGAAGGAAAGCAGAACTCAAGGAAGCTGAAAGGCAAAATCCACCTAGGTAGATATAAGTAGTCTCAAGCAGAACTCTCCAATCAAAATTCAACTTTTGGAATGAAATATAAATAAGATTTCTGGTAAGATTCTGGGTTGTACTTAATGATCCCAAATCCGAATGGTTAAAACTAGGGCAGGAAAGGCTTAGAACCTTTCAATTAAAAAGCCTATTAGCACAATAGAGAAGGAAAACTTGATGCTGCAAGAAATAGAACTTCTTTTGTTTATACAAATTGAAATACCTTTGCAAGAATGTATCGTGGTCTTGTTGATATCCGCCTCACAATTTCCACCAAAGCAGAGCTCACCTTAAAGTTGATTTCCAAGCTCTCAGAAGCAGCTGGCAATTTAAGATAGTAGATAATAAGAAAAAGCCTTCTTAATTTGTATAGCAAGAATAACTGACAGAGTTGAAAATTTTTCTTTTCTTTCAAGAACATCTGTTACTATCTTTGCACCTATTTTCAATAGTGAAAACCCTTATCCAAAAATAAGGAAAAAATAATGAAGACAATCAGCAGTTGATCTCATATTTACCACAAATAAGGAACGTTCAGGTTGTTGTACAAGATTCGGGATCAGGGTATGCAGGGGGGTAGGCTTAGTAGGCATGTTAATTCGGTTCATGGTACGTATAAGAACATCTATTTGGGTCATTGTTAAACATTGAATTGTATATTTTTATCTTTATCTTTAGAATATCAGATTCTTCAAACAAAAAAAAAAAACTGAGCTCTATTTGTATTGAGAATGCATGATCTTACTAGATTTTGCTTGTAAAAATTGCGTTGTTCAGGTGATACATTCCCAGCATGAAAAGGGTCTGGATTATTTACAGTTCTATGGACCACCATGAGATGTATATGCACAAACAACAAGAGAGAAGAGAAAAGATTACTGACTTTTTCCAGTAATGAGTTCTCGACTGGTCATGATTAACATGTCTTTACAAGCCCCAAGGAGCAAATTTGCCATCTCAGCCACTCTATTGATTTCCTCCTCCCTCTCTTCTAATGACTTCATGGCAATTTTATCAACAGAAACCTATTCATAACAAAAGAAAAAATAATTGATAGTCCCTTGCATTGGCAGTTATATTTGAGTGCATGTACATGAACAAATGACAACTTATGGATGTCCAGTTACTGATAGATAGTATCTCATATTCCTTAAAGAAGAGAATCAAAACTAACACCATAATTGAGAAAATACAAAAACACATGCACCATAATTGAGAAAATACAAAAACACATGCATCTGTATTACCTCTAGTTTCTTTAAAAACTGGCCACATTGTAATTTAAGTTCTTCAACCTGTGAGTTAATGAAAAACATGAATGTTAACATTGTAGAAAATCACAGCCCCGTGGGCATAAAATAAAAAGAAAACAAAAGTCCCCCATTTTTCAACCTGTTTTGTTGTTTTGGGAACATACGACCCCACAACTATAAGCCCGCCCTTTCTTTCTTTGTTTATTCCTAGATCCTTTGGCAGTATTGGAGCTTTTGGAATAATTCCAATTCGGGTAGAAACAAAACTAGCAGCAGTGCGGCATAAAAAGGATTTCCCCCTTAATTCTGCCTGCTCAATACGCAAAAGCATGTAAAAGCTTCGTAAGTTTTTAGCTAGGCACAACAAAGAATATTTAAAACATATAATAGCAAGAAATTTGCCTGAATCATTCCAGCTGAAAATACAGCCATGTCTCGATCACTTGCTGCATTAACTATGCAAGTTGAACCCTATTGCAGTTCATAAAAAGTAAACCATCAATAAACAATACTTCAATGGGAAGAGAGATGACTTGTTTTAATCACAAAGGCATGGCAAAACTATTTCCCGTCCAATTAATGCATGGATACATCACTCAGACATGCACCAAGTGCTGATTATCCATACCTTCTGCAAGTTGCAAAGAGTATCACAAACAGCATCTGGCCCACCTTTCCTCAAAAGATTGATAGATATAGATGAAACACTGCTAGCAGGAATACGGCCTCTAGTTTTCTCCTCAACCCACTGAAAATCCAGACAGTCACAAAGTCACTACCATATCTAACATCCTTTTAAGTACAAGACAAGGATGAACAAGATAGACCTCACGGAGGTTTGAAGATTTGTAGCCAAAAGAAGCATCTCTGGCGAACTCTGTGTCCCCTGCAGGGACAAGCCTGCAAACAAAGGAGTTTTCTTATGCAAAATGCCAACGAAGAATCACTATGATCTAACAAGAGGAGCCCAGTACCAATCAGAATCTGCAACATAGTGTATATCTTTGATTGTATAACGCCCTCCTTGAAGAAAAAATGGGCAAATGATCCATGCGTCCATCTCACCAAGTAGTGAAACTGCTGCATCTGCTTCCTAAATAAATCAAGTACATCATAATGTGGTTTTATAAGGTAAGCTATGAAGGTGTTGACAATATGATAATACGACACTCAAGGGCCTTCATCCTTGCCTCTGGAAAATGACCACGTAGTGTTGAATCGCCTCTCAAAACTACTGTATAATCAATATTCTCAGCTGACTTAGCGGCTATGCTTAGGTTTCCACAGATATCTTTAATCAGTGCACTCGCCTGTAAACAGTTAATTGGATAATCAGAAATACAAGTCTCAAACAAGTAAATTGTTTTCCTTTGAGTAGATATTGTAAGATGAATAAGTACTTGCTTTTCTTTTCTTTTGTAATAAGATACATGCTTTATGAATAGAAATAACATCAGATGTGAAGAAAGTTGTTTACCTTTTCAGAACTCAATGACCTGGAGTTGGTCAAGATAAAAAAGCATTTAGGCTTTTTCCTAAATTGCTCAACTAGTGACTCAACACTCCTGCAAGGAGAGCAGGCACGGTTATTTAAAATTTGCAAAGGCATCTTCAAAAGGGCCTGTTTGTTTAACAGAAATAGAGTATCAAGGCTTTCTATCTGCATAATGGAATTGACAGAAGAAAGAACTGGATTTAAGACAAAAGGATGAAACAACTAAACTTCAGAAAGAAATGAAAACATATATTTATATTGAAATTTTTTATATTTTAGTCTGATGGTCAGGTTTGCAAAACATTATACATTATAGAGGCAAGAGCTCACCATTCTGTTAATACTTCAATATCATGAACAGTTTGAGTTCCAGTTGGATCATCATCTAGAACCACCAACGTTTTTGAATTGCTCTGGTTCAGTCTATGAATATCATCAATGGGGTCCAGGGGCCACTCAGGTGGAAGAGACTGCAGGACAACTTCTTTCTTAAGTACAGGAAGTGTTCCTTCAACTTTAACACCTGTGAGGGTCTCATAAACCTGATACAAGAAACAATAGCAGTTAAACTTGTGACCATCTGACTTCATTCATATATAATAACTTCCAAATGTTTTACATTTCAAAAGTAATCCCTATACCTTCACCACACCTGCATCATCTTGCCGACCCCAGCCAGCAGCAGAGCCTGCTCAATAATGAAATTCAACAAGTACGTATAAGCATAGGTAAATGTGTGTAAAGGAGAATGCGTATATGCACTATCATGAGAAACATTTTCAAAACATAGATTATTATTGAAGTTGATATTCAACCAGTACACATATAGAGCCTGCTCATTCATGAAATTCAACTGGTATGTATAAGCAAAGGTAACTAAAGTAAGTGTAAAGGAGAATCCGTATATGCACTAGCATGAGAAACATTTTCAAAACATAGATGATTATTAAAGGCATATGTTGCCAGTTTTCCATCACATATCCTGCAGAAAAATTTTCGCTACAACCTGCATGTCCAAGGCATCCAGTCTAATTGTTTTCATTTCCTTATCTTTGGAATTTAACAGAAAAATAATTTGAAGTCTTTTGTCACCATTTTGTCTCTTTCAAAGTCTAAAGCTAGCGAAAGTTAATAAGCTAAATGTTGCTTGACTTTCAGCTCAGTTCCCACTTTTATATAGGTTGAATCGGGGGCCATTATTCAAATGCTTCATTCTCCTTCTAGATTGTCCAGGTTTTGACAGCTTAGATAACCTTTCTCCAACAACACGAGGTCAGTGAAAAAAATCCCTTTGCTCCATTCTACACACTATAGAGCAATCAACAATAATGACAGGCCTCAATCTCCTGTCCTGCTTTTCGGACCTTCTGTGCAAGTAGCTCTTTTCTGTGCCAAAGAAGACACTACTACTGGTAATATTTCATACATTTTCTGTCCTTTTCTTGACTATCCAGTCAATCCCTACCTCCCTGTGGATGATTGATCCGAATAAGAAAAAGCAAAGCAGGTCCCAATTTTCCATCCTGCATTGTCATATCTTGTGAAACGGAACAGAAAAAACTAAGAATTTCTTATTAAATCCAACTTACCTTGAAACACATCGTTCTCACATATCTCACCATAAACATAAGATAAATCTTATCTTTAGCTAGCTAAAACTTTTTAAATTAAAAATTATTGTCTTATAGATCAAATATCAAAAGAAGGACAAGGGAAAACATAACAGCTGGAAATCAGAAGATCACAACACCTGCCAGGAATAGTTGGTGTGCAACAGTTGCAATATGAAGTGGAACTTTAAGGGACGACGATTCACGGCAAACAATTCCCTGTAGATGATTATAGAGCAGTTTTAAAAAACTATCAACCAGGAATCAAAATAATTGCTTCGTTCAAACATAATGCAGGATAAATGTCAGTCAGACCAGATCCTTCACAAAGATATCGAGTGCAGAATACGGTGTATAATCGTTGTCCAACATGTGCGGAACACGATTCTCAAACATCCTGCAAATGGATACAATTTTTTTTCCCGGGATTAATCTATGAACTTAAGGATTGAAGTAGCTGAATCCTAATGAAAAGGGATGCAAGAACCATCCTTTTTTAAATAATCACTTAAATGGGTAAAAATCACATGTTAATTTCAAATAAAATTAAGTATTAAAGGCTAAACAATAACAAAAATTATCAAATTCAGCTCAGTAAAAGAAAAGAAACTAAAAGAGCAGTGCACTTTTCCATGAAACAAACCAGGATGTTCCTCCACTGTTCTTGACGAAATCAAACAGCACCCTTGTATTGAGACCTAATCGAGCTCCAAGCGCCATTGCCTCAGCCCCTGATGCTATATGAACTCCAGCGAGCAACTGATTAATCATCTTTACACCACTAAAGGCAATAATTGAAAAGAACAGAGAGTAATAATTCAGTTCCCTGGAAAATTCTATGACAGTGCATGATATGATTATCTAAGACAATTTTTGCATGTCTATACAATAATGCATAATTCAATTGATCAATGAACCTACAAAATGATGATATAATGCATGGTGAGAGAAAAATTAATGCTGAAATACCTTCCAGCCCCACAACCTCCTCTAATCACATAAAGCTTCTCACTTAATGCTGCTCATAATTAACAATCATGGGTAAGTTGTAATCTAGATCTCAGAAACTCCTCCGTTCAAAATTAAGAATATTTAATGAGATAATTACCTGAGAGAACTGAGCCAGTACATGTAAGAGCTTCATCAGTACCAGAAGCCATTATCTGACAGCAATATAAATTACTTTGAGAAACAGTTATCAAAATATACATAGCTGCTTTCAAAATGAACCAATTTAGAATTTTTTGTTAGACCGTAAGTGTTCCTTCTGAGGCCCTCTTGACACCACCAGAAACAGGAGCATCCACCAATTTCAAGCCCTTGCCTTCACCTATGATATTTGCCTTTTTTGAGTAAGAAAATATTGGGAAAAATGAAGCATAGAAACATGGCATGATAGGGGTCATAATCACAAAAAACAAAATAGAGCATCCCAAACAAGCTTAAACCATAAGTTGTTCCTTCAATTAGCAGTGGCACTGCTATTTCATTGCATGCATTTAAAGAAATTACACACAATAGTTAAACCAAAAATAACCACTGTCTTCTGTTGAGAATCAAGACAAGCAAACTCATTAAAAAACAGGGCCAAAAACTCTACACATGACAAATACAAAGAGAGAGAAAAAGCCCCCTACAAACAAGAGAAGATGCAAAGAAAGTGAAACAGATTTAAAATAAAAAAAAACAATAAGTAAAATAAAAAATGGTAAAAGTGAATGGACTTCTAATCTTCATCCATGTGTAAACTCAGCTAGCTCATTTTCTGTTACATTTTCTTATGCTTTTTTCCACACATCAATTCTCCATCATCATTCTAGCTTAATGCCATATTCAAGAAGTTTTAACTTTCCAAGAAGACAATATTGAACTGTCATGTCTTGCTTTTACATCATTAAAAAGAAATGGCATTATTCAACTCCAAGATCTTAGATGTGCAAGAATGAAAATTAAACTATGCATTTCCCTTTTATAATATCTATTTGCATTCCCAAGATCTATGAATATTAGTTTTCAATATCTTTAAGTCTTTCCTATGTATTTATAGTAACAGATTGGCTAACAAGACATTAGTTGAATGAACAGTTCTTTAGTTCACGCCATACCAGGAAAGGTCGAGCAAGTAAACAACCAGAATCCATTCATGATTCTAGTTGTTGTTTGGGTCAGGCTCTCTGAAACCCATTTTTAGGGCTAAAGAGAGGAAAGAATAATTTCTACAGGCTTTAATAGTGCTCTGGCATGGATTTGTAGTGCAGGAATGACTGATGTCAAGAAGAAAAAGGAAATGTTTTTTGATATATTCAGTGTAACTACTTCGTGAAAAAAATGTTGAAGGGTAGGGACTGCTTCCAAATTCCTCCTCACAATAACTGGTTAATGGATTTAATTGCCCACTGATACATAAACTTTTTATTGTCATTTTTAAGCATTCTTGAATTATAGTAGAACAGATTTAATATCAGAGAATTGTCAATTTTACAAAACTCAAAATGATGCTAGAACCTACAGTTTTTGTAAGTTAAATATATACACACACATACAAACAACTATGTATTTGAATAAGAACACAACAGATCTTCACATTAGGAGTTTGCATAGCTGAAAGTATAAATGTTTATACTTTTATATAGGACATACCTTGTATGCGTCGCTCCAGTTGGCTCACAAATGCAGGGGATACTGTAGAAGATAGGATGATAGATGCTCCTGATGGTAAGGCTATAAAAAAAAATAATAATAAAGTTAGCATCTTCACCTTAATGTACACATTTTGCTTTAGAAAGGTACCTGCAACTGCTCCTAGATCTCCATACAAAACACTCTCCGCTTGAGTTTCGTTAGTGACCATAACTACTAGTACATCAACATCTGAACAAGAAATGTTAAAGAAACCAATAACTTTAGCTCCATAAAAGGACTATAAATGTTGTATAGAATTTTTGAAAAGGCAAATCAAACTTATACTTGTGGCTCAAAATAACCTTTAGATGTTTCTGCTGGAGAGTTGCCAATCAAACCACCAGCATTTGCAAATCGAGTGAGAGTTGGTTTATACACCTGCCACCCAAGAAAAGATGCAACCATATAAATTTGCAATGGTAATTCAAACACATTAATATCAATCTACAAAATATATATGAACTAGACAAGCACCCAGAAAAAGTCTTATAGAAGCACCACAAGCAAAATATACATACATGCAAAGCATAAACAAATTCACAAGCAGGCAAGTACACAAAGAGAAGTTATATGCATACATTAAAAAATTAAATAACCGGGAGGTTTAAAAAAATTAATAATTCTACTTCCATTGACAATCAGCATAAACTATTAGACAGTAGACGGTAAGATAAGAATTCCAGGGTCATTTCAATTCAATTTTCCAATTGTTAAACAAATTTCACCAGGATATGTGATGCATAGTTATCAAAGTTCCATTCTAATGTGTACTGCATGAAAGATACTCAGGCCAGAAATGGCAGCAATCAATCCTTATCCAGCTCCAAGCAGGAACTGACTCTTTCAATCAAAATATAATGGGAAAAAAAGGTAAGGATTTACATCATAACCAACAACACAGAAATTTGATTTCAACAGATGAGTTGCCAAGCCAAATCCCATTGCTCCGAGACCAATGAAACCAATTCTCTTTATGACAACAGATTTGGCAACAATTTGTCTAGCCAGTTGCTCAGGTTCGTAGAGTTCTGCACTGGCTGCATCTTGAATATTTGCTCCAAGCAACTTTCCCCAGACCTGGAAAAAGATTGCAAAGGATAACAAGGCATCTGTCAAGACATTTTTTTTCAATAATAATAGCCTAAAAGCAAGTCATAATGACCTGCAAATGAAATTTTATAACACAAGTACAGGGGAATAACCTTGACAAATGTGACATCACTATCATCACCCTGACCATATGAAGATCCTGATAGGAGGGAGATTTTTGAGAAGGAAACTAGTTGATTAGAGAAATTAAGCAATGAGTATATCAGATTGTGAGTTTACCAAGAATAAGTTGTTGATGAGCAACAGACAAAAGTGGAAGAGGAAATATAAGCGATTTGGCCGTATCCAAAACAATACCCTAAAATTTGAAAATTCCATCAGTCTCAAGTATCATCTGGTAAATGCGAATGTAAGGTTAAGGTACTCATCAAAAACTTGAGTCATTTAGTCAAGAGGAGTGTTAAGTTTGCATTTTTACATGGTGCATCAGCATATGGAACTTACCTTCCATGTACTACACAATATGTTATCAAATATTTAAATATCTGGAACTTAAAGTTAGCTGAAAATAACTAGTTGAGTTGTTAGAATTACAACTTCCCCAGGATTCTCTAATCTATCCATACATGCTCAAACGGTTTTAGAAAAGATCCAAAAATATCTGATGGTATATTTCAAAATTCACATGGAAAACTTTTACAGGTGCTATTTTCAAATGCCCAGACCCCCATTATTACTCCACCAAAATTCAAGTTTCCTAGCAGTCCAAAAATAGTAGGCGCCTGTACCTCAACTACAACATCTTCACAAGCAATCACATCTCTCTGGCCCCAACTATAAACTCTAGGTCAGTGTGAATTTTATTTTCAACAAACAAATTCTTTATCATCTCTAACTCCATAGCGGCTTAATTTGTGAAAACAACTTTATTTACTATATCTTCTCACATTATCACTACCAATCTGCTATACTGCTCAGCCAACAGGTGGTTCTCCTGTTTGTTTTTTTTTCCTGCCTTGACATGCTTTACATGATTGCATACAACAATAAACAGCTCCCTGTAGAAGACTTGTTAAATATAAGTTAAACACTATCTCATTTTATTTATGTTATTCTCATCCTGCCTCAGTTTGTTGTGTTAGATTGTTAGCATCTATAAACAGTTTTACAAAGAATTATATGAATATATCAGGATGTATGAGTTAACTTGTCTAGCATGTGATCCATCAGCAAAGGAACCAAGTTTCAACCTTCGATTTAATAGAAATTCAGCATTCAAAAGTCAAAACTAACTAATAATACCTACTTGAGATGAACCCAATAAACCAAACAATTCAGCCCATAGCTGGAAGAAACACACTTGTACACATTATTCCAAATGCAACCAAACTTAAACATGTATAATAACAGCATCCCTTACCAAATTTTGGACCACGGTCCTGTAGGAATGCACCTTGGTATCACCTCTCAAAAACTGGGGAATATGATTTTTGAAAATCCTGCAGTGACAAAAGAATCACCCCATCGCCAACAAATAATGGAAAAAACAGATTGGAAAGAGCAAAAAAAGACATCATTATAAAGGTAGCAAAGCACACAGCGCAAAATATCAAAGAGCATGGTCTGAATATGAGCTGTGAAAAACCGTGGAAAAGTGATGGGAGGCAAAACCAATACCACCACCTAATGGATTCTTAATCTTGGTAATTATCCCCTGACTTAGAAATGAGAGATTTACCATGTGATGTTTTGTGAATAACACAGTTGGCTACAAAGAGTGTCAAATCACTGTGACTCTGAGGAGACAGACAGTACGACTCAAAGCTGTTTATCAGATGAGATCTGCATTCGTGCCCCAAACATGGCACTTTGTCCTAGTCATGTTGTATACATGCAACTTTGTCCTAGTCATGTTGTCTTTGTTCCAGGAAATGCATAATTGCCACATCCATGCAAGTGTGTTTTACTGGTTAGGGAAATAAAAATAGACAAAATTGCTAGCCTGCATGTTAACTGTACATCTCAAATATCAACAGGTACACTTATTTCTATCAATCACCGAATCACATAGAAATCCTAGTATGTTTATTTGCTCTTTTTTGTGTGCGAGCACGCTCACATGGTGGAGCAGGCAGGTTGATTAACAGAGAAATTGATGGAGCTAGTTGACATTTAATTTTTTATCTTTGTAAAACTAAGCTTTTCACTCTTTTCTATGCATGGTGGAAACTGGAAAGGGGAAGGAATAGGATTGCAAAAACTTTTGAATCTTGTACTTGCTGCGATTTGTAGTATTTGGTTACAGCAGAATGCTAGAATCTTCAAACTGCTTCTTGAAGCAGTTTTATCCAATAAAACTTTCTTCTTTTATAAATAAAAAGAAAGGAAGTATTTAGTCACAAACACTCACCATGAGTTTCCAGCAGCATTGGAAATAATATCATAGACTATCCATGGATGAATTCCAGCTTGAGTGCAAAGAGAAATCGCCTCCAGTGCAGCAACAAGATGAATGCCCTCAAGCAGCTCATTCACCATTTTAATTTTACTGTGAAGCAAAGGAGAACAGAACTAAATATAAAATTCTAGAAAATCAAAAGACCATATCATTATTTGAGTAGTCCTATATTCTGAAATCAAATCCAAGAAGCGCTTTGTCACTTGTCTAAATTACCATGTCATTTTGCCTTTTTCTAATACTTGCATTATTTCTAGAATAATCAAGTTAAAACATGAAAGCAAGAATATACAATTACACAGTGTTTATAATACATTGTGGGAAGATAAACAAGACCAAGAAGAAATCACACCTTCCAGTGCCTACTTCACCTTCGAAGGTGAAAAGCTTTTCGGACATTGCTGTAAAAGATAATGATAATTTGTATAAGAGAATACATAGACAAATTGTCTCTCCAATTCTATTGCCTATATGCTCCAATAGAACGATCCTAGATTATAAAATGAATTTACCAGAAAGAATAGGCTGCGCCTTCGCATTAGCTTCAGACCTTCCCGAGGATGTAATCTAGATAAATCAAAGTAATCAGCATTCTCCACTATTCAAATTATCTGATAACAATGTGGAGTTGGACTGCTACAACAAATAATAAACAGATAGAGAAGGCACAGCTGTTAGTGTAAAAAACAGTGTTACCATGGTTCTTCCCTTTAAGACTTCAGAAAATCCCCTGGAGACATATGCTTCTATTAGATGAGCCATCGAATCTTCATCTGTGAGATCAATAGAATAAACTGATTTCAGTACCAATGCATGAGGGTTGTTATTTCCTAAAGAGAGCAGCTAACAGGATCATGAATGATTGCCAAAAAGAAAGAAGAATACTCAATTGATAATAGGTTTTCAGTAAAATTTCAAGTAGATGAGCCAATTTGTGATTGCGGCCATGTGGCTTTACAACAAAGGTTGGACGAGCAAAAGAACATGCACAAGTCCCATGTCCGTATTTTATTTTTTTTATGCATTTGTTCCCTTTACATATATGAAAGCAAAATAACCTTGCACGCCATAACTTATCCAACCGATTTTGCCAAGTCCTAGCCACCAATCTTAATATTTATATCACTCATTTGAGTGCAATAACAGACAGAAAAAATGTCTCAGGGAAGAAATACATAATTAGCATTTGATGTTAATGGTTGGCTGTTTGAGATTTAACCAGTTGATTTACGAAATATGATATTTTTACCTATTATGAATACCTTGTTCCCTTATACTTTGAAATCCAAAACGGGATAATATGTTTGTGATTATCTATGAGGTTTCCTATTGGCAGATCAAGTGTTATGCATGCATCACTAACAGAAAATGAAGAAGATAATCCTAAATTAAGTTACAAGTCACTAATAATGAGAAAACTTAGCCATGCACATAAATTCCACAGGCAAAAATAGAAAGGTGAGAAAAGAGGGAGGAGAAAAGAAAAAAGGCGGTAATGTATCCTCCATTGCCTTGCCATGGAGAAGTAATCTAAGCAATGAAGTTGAGATTTACACCACATTACTAATAGAAATGCTTTCCGGAGAATGTGCCACTAAATTGAAAGGACAACATTATAAATTCACAATACACATGACCTCTGAGACGTTTCTCTAGATTCTGGATGTATGATGGCAGAATGGTTGAACGTAGGATGATGAGTGCCCCTTTCTGCAATCCTGCATACCAATGAGTTAAGAATCCTGAATATCTACAAAGTAATGATAACTTTAGGTATAATTGATAAGTTCCATAAAGACCTTTCAAAACACCCTGTTGGCCAAAAAATACATCATTGATTTGATCCACGTGAGATATTAGAACAATCAAAGCTGCAACTTCTGTATGCCAAAAGCAAAAAAAAACAAAAAACAGAGTTAAGGCACAATTTCACAGGACACGAGACATCAATAAGAATGAACCCCAACACCACATTAATCATCGCTTAGCTCAGGCTCCACTTTTGTGGATCAATAGTAGTAATGATGAAGATGTAGAAATTTGACTTAAACAGTGTTTATACTTCCAGGCTCTTACGTTTAAAAATGAAAATAACATAAAGTTTCCATGCATCTATCAAAATCAGAACACTGCAGGACAATTTTTGGGGAAAGAAGGATGTATAAAACTACAAGACATCAAATTAAAACACAATCATGACACTTCGAAAGTGAAATTAAATGTGAAAGTTTTATGTTCAGAGCATGAATTCATTGGACAGTTGTTTATACTTCCAAGGATCCCCTCACACAAAAGCAAGAAGCGGGAAGAGAGTAGGTATGCATCAATCAGTGTTCTATGATATCAGGCTATACCAGGTATCCTTAGAGAGTTATCATATGCGTCATCCCATGGAGTACAAGTATAACCTAAGGAAAGCACATGCCATCATTGGTATCACGAAAACATCCGATCGCAAAGAAACAAAGTCTAAATGGCAGCTAAAGGGAAGCTAGGAATGGATTTCACTTTTGTGCTACAGGCGGCAGCAGAAGACATGCACTTGCTATTGTAAGACTTTGGTATGAGTTTATGCTTGAATGCCTGACAAACCTCATTCCAAAGATTTACTAATCAACACGCGTTTTTACATTTTCCATTTTTTTGCTAATCCTTCACAAGTAGGCACCACATTTCATCTATTATACCTGGAGAAAGGTCCCTTAAAGCCTATTTACTCCAGTCTACCAAGCCGTTTCTTCAGCTCTTTCTGTTGGACACCGAAGGCCTACTCTATTTGATTGCATAGAACACCAGGGATAAAATCAACACAGCCACAGGAATATTTTGCTTCTCAGATAGTTGGATGCGAATTAAGTTACAAAAGGAGTAAAGGCAAGGGATTCTACCATCTGATGGTAAACCAACATGACATCTAAATCTTGGTTGCCTGTTGACAGGAAATCAACTGTTCTATCTATGGACAGGGTCCAATGGATCCCAATTCAAACACACATCCACTGGTGCCAAAAAAACATGTATGGTGCGAAAACAACTGTTCTGTCTATGGACCAGGTTCAATGGGTCCAAATTCAAACACACATCCACTAGTGCCAAAAAAACATTTATGGTACTAGCCTTTTATTAATTATTTTGTAACCACGTTAAAAATAGAAATAGACAGAAGAAAGAGGAAATAAAATCTATGATCGTAATAAAAACATCTCCATCTGATAATTTTATATTTTTTTTTAAATTGATCCAAAAAATAATTAATAAAAAATCACTAATTACTCACAAACTTCATAAAATTTCTCCGCTCATGCCTCCACCAATTCCACAGCTATTACTCCCAAAATTTCAAGACCCATGACTTTGAGTTCTAGTGGCACATTTAAAAAGAAACGTTACATGTAATATAAACATGTTCTATACACAGTCCTCTGAGTTATGGAAACCCAATTAAAAATGAAATTTTGCGTGGAATATAAACATCATGTATCACAAACATTCCATGCATTATCATGCTATGCATTCCACCAACCAAACATGGCCATTTAAAGAAGTGGCACCCCACCCGAAATAGCGTAGCTATTGAAAACATTTCAGTAAAAAGTAGACACATATCCGAGCATTGTTTACCTTTCCCAGCCTCAGTAAGGCTGGCACTTCTCGTTCCCCCTACATTCAAAAATTTATCAACCAAAGTTTCATCTATCTGCAGAACAAGAAAATTCCAATTAAACAATAACTAATTTGCCAATCAAATAACCTATTAAAAATTAGTTAAATTTATACATTGAGTTGCAAAAATGATTGTAAGAGACAATAACACGATTGGCATAGTCAATACATGCGAAACAAAAAAAAAATAAACATGACTTTTAATTAGTGGATTGGACGTACTTTCCACTAATCTTAATGTCACCAACTTGCGATGGTGGTATGACCTAAGATAAGGCCAGAGTATGCCTGTGAGATTGATCGAAAGATTGAAATAAAAAGCATCCTTAGGATGAAACATATGCATTGGTCTTGATAGGTCTGCAAGGAATTCAATAAAGACACGTTCTGCTTTAGCATGGAAATTTGCCCAGCAGATACTTGAACAATTACATTAACCAAAATATACTTTTAACAAGCTTGAGAGCGCGAGGGTAAGCCCAGATGGTAAATGCGCCACCCCACCTGCCACGACATACCCCAGATTGTAGGCCAGGGAGAGGGCGAAAACTTTTTTCTATGGGATACTAGAGAAGGTAAAAGGCTTATATACGCAGTATCTTTTTAGAGACTAAAGTGAACAAGTTTTGTTCTTTCTAGGGATCAATTAAAAAAGTAAAGAAAAGAACAAAAAATGCAGCACATATTTTTGGTGAAAATGGAATTATAGGAACCCGAAAATCAACCAAGCTTTTTATTTAAAAGGATCCAATTGAAACTTTTAAAAATAGAAGGACCGAATTTACATCACTGGGGTGCGGGCAAGATTTGAATCCTTCGAAAGCTATGACCCTGCTGGCCTCCCCTGAAGCGGTTTGGCCACCTGAGTTCAAGGCTTCAAGCTCTTCCACTTCCTATGCCCCTCCCTCTCCCCATTAAAACCAGATTTTTCACTAAATATTTCTTAAGTAAATCAAAGCAAAAAAAATAGAAAAACTGAATTCTCCCTAAACACACGGCTCTCCAAGACGTCTTTTCTCGATCATATCCCCTTTTTTTCCAGGAAACCCAAACGAAATGGAAATGTCCTTCCATGTTGTTCTCAGCAACCAAACAACAAAAATTCAAAAGCAAAATTAAAAAGCAAGGAAGAGAAAAGACTTTTCTAGTGATTACCTCGAAAGCTTGGACTTTGTAGCCAGCACGAAGAAGCGAAGCGGCCATGTCTAAGCTCAAATCATCCAATCCGACGAATCCAACAACCGCATCACCGTCAGTCGCCATTGCCCTTCGTCAATATATTCTTCTCTCTTACACCGAATGCTCTTGTTTTAGATCAAAAAATTTGCACATGCCAGTGGAGAGAACGGGAGGAGAGGGAGAAAAACTAGTAATATAAATATATCGCAATAAGCGCAGAGCATGAAATATAATAATAATAATAATAGTTATTATTATTATTATTATATGTCTTCCCTGTTACAACTTACAGGAGAGTCGTGCTGCACTATCTAACAGCCACAGTGTCTGAAAGAGACTGTAATATAAGAAGAGATAAGAGTGCACTATTTGTTTTATCGTTTTAAAAGTATTTTAAAAAAAATTAAAATAAATTTTATTTTTTTATTTAATATTTTTTTTTATGTTTTTAAATTGATATACTAATATAAAAATAATTTTTAAAATATTAAAAATATTATTTTAATATATTTTTAAATATAAAAATTACGTGGCAGTGACGGGGGTGGTTGAATTTCTAAATTAAAAACATGTAAATCTCCTGTACAAGTCATCATAGCCATAGGCTTGTTATTTTACACGTTATCACCATAGCTGTGTCAGCTTTGACATGGAGTCTCAAGTCAACAGATCTAATAACTTGGATTTTAATACAAAGTTGCAACGGGATGCTTCCCATTTTAATACAATGAATTTAAGGCATCACATGCATTCATTGAACACGGTCCCATGATATCAAGATAGAAGCTTCTAACCATCTAGGTGGTGGTCCAATAATAAAAGTTTGGGATCAAGAAATTTACTCTTTTTATGATCTTATATTCAAATCCTATAGTTGCTTATATAATGACCACTGGAGACTTACATGATTATAAACTTCAGGGCCCGTGGGATTAGTCGAGGTACGTGCAAGCTGGCCCGGACACCCACGTTAAACTAAAAAAAATAAAAGCTTCTAAAACCATATTGGTGGTGACAACTGGTAAGAGTTTAGGATCAAAAGGTTTGCTCCCTCTATGGTCTCAGGTTTGAGTCCTATGATTGCTTATATGATGGTCACTGGAGGCTTACATGGTCGTTAACTTTAGGACCCGTGGGATTAGTTGAGGTGCGCGCAAGCTGGTCTGAACACCCACGTTAAACTAAAAAAAAAAATAGAAGCTTCTAATCTTAATAGAGATAGTTTATCCGATTAAATTTTAAGTCTGTTTTTTAAAGTTTTACTAATTTCATGATAACTGGAAACTTATATGATAGTTAATTTTAAAACTTATAGAATTAATCGAGATGCGCGCAAGCTGGTTCGAACAGCCGCGATGATAATAATAATAATAATAATAAAGGAAGCTTCCCGGCGATTGTAAAGATAATGATGTTGCAAATTTGAAGTCAGCAACCACTAGAAAAAGGGAAAGATGTGAAACAAGTTTTATTAATGGTTGGTTCAATAGGACAACTTAGGAAACTTCACAAAACCAAATACAAACAAACATACAGGAGCCTCAGGAAAAACACCAGTAAGTTTGGTGAATTATGGAAAGAATTATGTTTTGTTTTATTCATAATTTTAAAATTATTTGGTTCATTAATATATATATATATATATTATAATTTTGAATAAATTCCGCTGAAGAATTTCTTTTGAAATCTTAGTTATAAAAAGGTATAATTTGTGGTTTTTTTAAATTAAAAAAAAAAAAACCCGTAAACGCAGAAACTAGTATAGTGCTAAAAACACACCGAGTATACTAGTTTCATCATTCCGAAGGGGACCAGCATGACTCACCACAGGGATCACGTTTAAATTTCATTGTTTTTTCATCTCCATTTAAATACAAGTTTCCATAACTTTCATTTTCAATCTTACCTGATTTTCAACCTTTTACTACGCTTTGAGTGGAGGTGGGCCTCCAATAAAGTTGCTTGTAAATTTTTTTCCTGATTGATTACAACATACTCTAAATCGGGGTGGATTACTATTTCTCCACACATATTTTATTACTATGAATTATAATAGTAATTCATAATGATTTTTTTTTTTCAAAATTACTTTTGTTTTTTCAACTTTCCTAATTTTTCTTTTTTTTTATTTATTTTTTTTTTAAATTATTTTTGTTGATTTTACTTTTTAAATATTGACCTAGTTAAAATTTTTGCTTTGTAATTTTTTCCTTGAAAATACTGTGGATTGCTGCGATGTTTTTCCACATAGTTTTTCTATTTTATTTCT
>Ga0325410_1001451_pt1 | contig 26257 bp, 14 predicted proteins | sample PopdelMetagenome_16_FD_206182 | JGI IMG/M metagenome (GOLD analysis project Ga0325410, IMG submission 206182) | Populus deltoides microbial communities from Bellville, Georgia, United States - Xylem-PdIQD-R3 | ecosystem: Host-associated > Plants > Phyllosphere > Stem > Wood/Secondary xylem...
AGGAGGAACTTTTTATTTAATTATTGTTACAAGGGTGTAAAAAAAACCGGCTAATATGAAATATTTGTATTATCTAACTTAATTTAGATTTTATTTGAAATTGAGGTTAAACTGCACTTTAAAAAAAATTATTTTTTAGTTTTAATTTATTTATTTTTAATTTTTATATCATTTTGATGAGAAACATTAAAAAAATTAAAAGAAAATTATTTTAATAGATTTTCAAACTAAAAATATTTTAAAAATCAACTTTTAACACATTTTTAAATAAACTTTTAATCTATCAAAGTGAGATAATATAACTATTACATATGATAATAAGTTAAAAAATCTAATAAATAGAGATTAGGACTCAGATGATGGGTTAGAATTTTTAAAACTCGATTAACCTCACTCGTATATGCCCTATGTTTTATTTTTAAAATTGATAATTTGTAGATTAAATATTTATTTTTATTTTATTTATAAATGTTTCAACTTCAAAATTCTGATTAGTAAGCTTATTATTAAATTTATTTAACGTAACAAAAATAAAGGTTTTGTCTTTTTAGTGGAGGGGAGAAGGGGGTAACTAAAATTTAATGTAGATATAATGTGTAAAAATTGAATCTAACATTAGAGGTGTCATGACTTCTACAATCCAAGTTTTAGGTAAGTTTTTAAATACAAACATGTGAAAATTAACAATTTAAGCCTAACATATGGATATCTGTATTATTTATAAAACAAATCCAGTCCTAACATGATACGATATATCTAGTCCGCTCGGATCAAAAAAATTAAATGATTTGATTTATAATTTATAAAATATCATAAGTTAGGTTGAATGTAATTATAAATTCAAATCCTAGCCAATTATATCCATTGACACTCGTGTTTAGTATTGATAGACACGGTTACAATAGTTGGTGTCTTGCCTGGTAGAAAGTTTAAGTCAGGGATTATCGAATCAACTTGGATCATTTTTTTTTATTAAAAACAATGTTATTTTTTCTTCAAAAAAAATGGTTTTGACCTCATTGATTTTGAACAAGTCAATCATATAGTGAATTAATGCATCAGGTCACCCAGGTTTAATTAAGTTAATGTTAAAATTGGTTCAAATTAAAACCTGGATATATCAGGCTTTAAAACACATATTTGTCAAGTTAACTCATCAAATCATAATAGGTTTGGTAACTAATTTTTTATATATATAATAGTTCACTTCTCGTGCTATGAAGTGAGTTGGATTAAAAAAAATTAAATATAAAAAAAAATCTAAATTTCTAGAAATTCTATAATATTATCATTAAACTCAATTTAGCAAGTGAAAATCCAACCTCCAAACTCGAGTCATTGTAACTAAACTTAGTTCAGCATGCTAAAGCTTTAAAAAATCTACCACAACCAAACTCCTTTCTTCAAAATCAAGTTTGATTATTTTTTGTGTTAATATCACGACAATTAATTATTTTCTTTCATGGTTTTCTAGTAAATTTTTTTCTTTAATTTAGAGATTGAAAAATAAATAAAATAAATTATTGGATGAAAATAAAAATTATTATAAACTTAAAGTAAGTTATGTATTTTATCCGTGTTTTAATTTAAAGCTTGATTTCATATTTAGAGCGTAAAATAATGTAATTCAAAGAAAAACAAAATTGGTAGGAGATTCACTGAGCAGTGGCTGACCTTATACCTTTTTAGTTTTTGTTAATGCTTCTTCTTCTTCTTCTTTTAATTTCAAAAGGTTTTATTTTTTGTGCTTCCGTTTTTCCTCATGTTTTTTTTTTTTTATGATAAGGTGTTTTAAACTCTCAACTTATCCCATTAAAATCACTTGGTAGATACATGTTTCCTAAAAAAATAATAATTGTGGAATATAAATATATGTAAAATCTAGAAAATTGAGTTACATTTGAAATTAATTTTAATCTAAAACTCCAAAATTGTCGTACCTCATTTTTAAATCATCGAATAATATTTGAGATTTAAGTTTTAACATTGGGTAATTAAAAAAATATATTATCCACAAACTAAAAAGATTTAAGAAATGAAATATTGTTAACAATCCGTATTTTTATGGTCCAAAACAAAATAATTAAAATTAACATATCACATAAATAGGCCTTGAACCTTCAATACACTGAATAGACGCTTCAAATAATAACGGTAACAGCAAAGTTATTATATAAATGGTTGTTTTTGTTACTTGAAAAATATATCAAAATAATATATTTTTTAATTTTTTAAAATTCATTTTAGATATTATCGTGTTAAAACAATCCCAAAACAACATAAAAATTTAATTTAAAAAAAAAAATAATTTTTGAAAAAAACACGGCGTGGCAACGTAAGCAAACAGGTTCAAATAGATATCTACTTATCTGGCTTTATTCCGTACACCATTCTAACGGGACAACAGGTCCCATTCACCACCAAGATATTCTGCCAGTGTGTGATAATTGTGTGTTTTACAACAACGAGATGATCATATAGCTTCCCACAAAACGAACACGCAAAATCCTGTATGTGCAAGAAAATTGAGTATGCTAGGTTGCAAGAATTGAAAGAATCGAAAACCAGTAAATCAAAAACAATGATGCGAGAGCCTTTGGCAATTTATAGCCTTAAAAATTATTGAAAGATGTTTCTCGGTCAACAAAGGGAGAAAAAAAATGTGACTGGAAACAAAAATGCAAGGTGTAACTTACCTACCAGATAGAAGATATCAGAACCTTTTTGATCCTTCCTCATCTTTGCTCTCACCTGCCTATCTAACATCTGGATATTTACATGCTGTTTGAATTGGCTCTCGTATAAAGTATGTACAAAAACCTATCTCGGAATTTGTCGCGAGATTTTGCACTTCTGCAAATCTTGCATAAGCTCAAAAGTCTCTTCTCACAACCTCTATAGGTAACAAGTCAAGATTTCCTTTAAAGACATCTTGAATTTGGCGTTTCTTCTCATGATCGTAACCTTGAGCTTCACCTGCCAAAAATGTGAGGAAAAACATTCACTGATTCCATGACCTTAAGTGCGGTTTTCCCACTGGATCATGTAAAGCAGAATTGTGTGGCAAAGTCATCCATCCCATGTCATCAGGCATCAGGGAACTAGCGGTGTCACGCCCACCAAAGTAGTCAAGTGGGTGAACTGCTTGTGGTAAAGCATTACTGATCCTGGGAGTAACCCCACTCACCATACCATAGTTCCTCGGCAACACAAACTGCTCAGCAGACCCCACTAAATCAAAGGGACCACTTGAACGCTGATTGACAGGGCTACCTGAACACAATTGGTTAATGGGGTTTCTCGTATGCAGTTGGTTACACTGTGATAGAACACTAAATAGGCTTTGATCTGCATTACTTCCAATGCTCTGGTTTGAGACACTAGGACCACCTGCACCAGTCCAGTCCCTGCAAACTTGATGCTCCCCAGAGAACCAGTTCTGAGTTAACAATCCACCATCATTTAGATGCGATTGGAGCCGTGCTGGCATACGAACAGGATTAACATTCCAGTCTTGCAGAATGACTGGTGGTGCATTTCCTTGTCTTGGAATCAAGAACCCTCCCCCCTCGGAATAAATGTCCTCTGTTATATTTTGTTGCAAGTAATCCTCAGTGTGCCTCTTCTGTCCCGGTTCAAGTGACAGCGAAGGCTGAAGCTGCCCCTGGAGATTTCCTGTAAACTGGCCATCTTGCATTATAACACCATTTGGTGATTGAAAATCTAGCCCGTTTTGTTTTTGTTCACTATGGTAGGGTAACATTGCCTGACTTTTGAACAAAGATTGAAGCAATCCACTGCGATCATGGTTTGGGTAAGAACTGAAAGAACCATCATCAGATTGTCCGTGCAACAAATCTTTCCCAGCATCTTCTTCATGCACTTTAGATCCCAAATCAATTAATTGAGAACGTTGCTCTTCATTAACTTGATGTGGCAGTGACAATCCACCAGTAGATGTGTATTCATGGTTTGCACTAGAATCATAATATGAATTAGGTATGCTAGCTGCTGACCAGACATCTCCACCAGAAGAAGATATAGGGATTCCCTGATTGATGGAAGTATCTGTAGCATGCATGCTGCCTGAGTACGCAGATACAGGTGGAGAAGCTTCATCTGAATTGGAGTTTGAATGGACATGATTATTTTCCATATTCATATCTACAGGGTTAAGATCCTGGCCAACAGAAAGGGAGGAAATATGCTGTGGAGACTGATCCTGTGGGGAGATAGAACCAGAATTGCCATCATCAGAAATGTCAGATTCTTGGTATCTTGTTCCATGATCATTCTGACCCTGAAGCATGATCTCATGGTTCTGTTCTTGCATATCCTGAAAAACCAATGATAAGAAAGTCAAACTTCAAATCAAGAATATTTATACCATCGTACAACAATGAGACTTGAGTTGAACAGGTTTTGTTGGTCAACAGATGATATTATCTGGATAATTAAGCATGGAGCAAAAGAAAAGGGGGGAAATATAATGATGACAGAGAAATAAACCTCCATGCTGGTTTCATGTTTGTTTGCACCTTGATCACTCTGATCCTGAAGCACAGTCTCATGGCCATCCTTCTCCAGATACTGGTTCGGAAACCAAACAAGTTAAGTATAGAAAAAGAAGATCTCTAGTTTTTCACACAATTTCTGCTGGACTGGACATACAACAAAATGATATGAGCCCACAGGAGCAGGGTGAAAAGGAAAAATATATATGGCCAGAATGGCAGACCTCCGCTGGATATTTTAATTTGCCTTTCATCTCTTGCTCCATAGATTTTGTTATCTCCTGTCTCTGAAACTGTCTTTGTCTCCAGATCGCATATGCTGCAGGAAGATCTTTGTGTGCCAATTGCATCCTACATGAAGCAAAATCCTATTTTGAGGGGGAAGACATCATATATTTTTGTGCCCATAAAAAAGGTGCAGTCCAACTAACCAATGCTCCAGCAACTTCTTATGTTCCTCTTTCACAAATTCTTCATATGGTTGTACATGCAAAGTATCAAGGTCACCTAACACACAGTTAAGAGACTTAGATTGAATGCTTTTACCGGATTGCTTCATGCTCTTGACAAGTTGGTGCTGCTTCTTGCTTATCTGAAATATCAAATGCAGATTATCAACAAAATCCTCAAAAAAAGAAAGAAAAAAAAAACAAGAAGAATTGCATGTATTTTCCTCATCTCCAACATTTTGCAAATATTTAAACCTTATTGTTATATGCAAAAGTGAAGTTCATTATCACTTGATTCAGTTACTAATTGCTAAAGGGAAACATCAATTGTTGTAGCCAACTAAGCATGCAGGATGGAATGTGTAGACACATGAGACTTGACAAACAGGAGAACCAAGTTAAATAACTCCAATGAATGTTTTAGGAGTGGAAGCTAACTGCTTCAGAAACTGAACCTCAAATTATTTGAAGAAAAATCCACGCAAGTGATTGATGCATTACAAGGAATTGTTTACTCACAATTTCATTGATTCAAGACTTCAAAGCTATGTGGGAAAGTTAAAGTTTAGAATATCTCGTGTTCTTTCAGATTCTACCATTAGAACTATCAGGGATTTTCTTCAGCTAAACCCGCTATTTCCACCCTATGCTTTCATCCATTCGCACACAAGAAAAAATTCATATGTTATTAATTCAGTCAATTAAACACATAAATTTTCAATTTCAGTCTATTGAGTACAATTTCTTAAAATTGAGAATTTACCCTAACCAACTGATTACTCCTCTTGAGTCGTTATTATCAACTTTACTTTCATCCCTATTAATATCATCATCCACTCCATCCATCACATTGAGTAGTCCTTTTTTATCAATTTAGGCAAATTGTACTAAATTGACAGAAATAAGAAATATATGTGCTCAATGAACCAGATTTATAAAAGAGGTTTTTTTGATGAATTCATAAAAATACAGGGTCCAAATAGGAGGTTTATCCGATTTTCTTCTATTAAAATCCTATTTTCTATTTCAGAAACCTAGCACACACGTTCTAAGTATTCAGAGGCTAGTTTGACAAATTACAAGAGTTTTAAAATTATTTGTTCTTGTGCATCTTTTGAACCAAGATTTTCCTTGCAAATACAAGAAGCATCCCTGGTGGATTTCAAAGTTTAGCCTGGTGGATTCTAGATTTTTTCATCTAATTTCTTCAAATCCAACCATCCATTTTACATGGATGGTGGATCCATGATTATAGAAGCAGGTCAATTGATGAACAATTTAGCTGTCAAAAAATTATTATTTTCATTGATTTTCTTATAATAAGAGCATTAAGATTTAGTAATACATAAACATGCTTTTTCTATAATAAAAGTAAAATATAAAACCACCCCACTAAAAAGATTCTTGCCTATAGATTTCCTAATTTGTAGAGAAAATATCAGGTAAATCCTGCTATGAAGGTAAAGCACTGGATACCAACTAAGAAGTACCAAAGAAACCTAACCTTTAAGTACGACATGTATTTGGCACCATCGCTATGGTAGATATTGCGCTTGTGTATCTTGTCTCCTTGTCCAGGAGTTGCATGATCTGAAGCAATCAATAGCTTTCTACATTTCTCCTTCATGGAGCCTTTCTCAAAAATCCTGGGACCAAAGGCGACTAATGAGATTCTTGTGCCATTGTGCAGGGAATGCAAGACAAATTGGGCAACATAAGATCTAAGATCTTCTGCCCATTGTGTAATTATTATTAGGAAAAGATATGAGGCTACTGCAAATTTGTGACCTGCTAAAGATTGTATGCAACTTCGAGCCAAAAATGGGAAAAATAAATTACAATGCTTAGAATAGCATTAAAAAATTAAAGATATTAAGCCCCGAATGTCTGCATCAAACCAACCAGCACTGTCCAAAAGCAAATACATGAGCCAAAGGCAGCACAACTCATTTATTTACTTACTTTGACAGAAGATGTTGTTGAAGGGGGGATAGCATAAATTTTATCAGGAGAACAGAAAGCACAAGAATAAGAACACAGAAGGCTTTCAGTTCTCCACCCTCCCAGAAAGAATATAATGATACTAATATTTGCAACAATCATGGTGATTGAAACAGGTTTCCAACATCAGCCTGTAAAGGCATAACCTCAGGAGTATAAGTGGTCGTGAGAAGATAGTAAAGCAGAAAAGATATGTCTCAAACCAAATCAGCCAACTGATTTTGTTTGGGGGATGGGTGATACAGGGATCCAGTAGTGACCCTCAAACAGAGTTCAGATTTTGTTTTTTAAATTTTGGAAGCTCTGTAAAGCAAGATACCTGAAAATAACAGAGAGGCTTATTTATCCTTCTTTTAACTCATATCTTTCAAAGATTGAAGAACACTAAAGCAGAGCTATTGATCCTTTACAAAGATCTCTAATCAGAGACATAAGAATAAGTTTTCGAATTAAATTTCACAAATCAAAGACGTGCATACAATTGTTTTGGGAAATGAAAAAAGCTCACTTGAGTCTTGAAAAACTGAAAGCAACAACAATCAAATGCATGGCCAGGAAGACTTCATGAGGAAAGATTAATTACCTCTTTTGAAACTCTCCACCCTTTGTTGCAGGAGAGCTCTGATTATCACTGCTAGATGCTTTCTCCTCTGAAACTAAGGAGCTGGATTCAGATGTCACCACCAAATTCTCCCCAAGGTCAGGAAATTTAGACTCATTATTGCAAGGAGAAATTCTTTTATCTGCATCACTTCTTGACCTCCTTAAGAAAAAATAATGTGCAAATGAGATCAAAACTATCATATGAAGAAATCAAAGAACCTCAATGGCTTGATAAAAGAACTTCATGGTAAGAAGAAGAGGCTGCATAAACTCTTCAAAGACCAAATGAGTAATTGAATGAATTAAAACCTAAAAAGTTAACCATTCCATTCCGAACAAAGCAATGAAAAAAATAAAAGTATAAAATACACATTTCAACAGTAAAAAGTAGAAACATAATCAAGTACTCAAAAAGTAGGTTGCATGCAAGTGTAATTGGCGAATCATGGAAGAGAATTATACATTATTTGATTCCTACCCAAAATTCTCTTTATTCAAGAATGGACTTTGTCCACAAATGGTTTTGCCAGAACACAAATAAGGAGTCTGATGTCATTAGATACAGCTAAGTCAAGTAACTAATTATAATCAGGCGAGTTGTAACATTTGGCATTTTAAACGTAACAGAAACCACTGACTAATTACTGGTCACATTTACAAATCCAGTTAAAATCATAGTTCAGGTTTCCACCAACTTACATGACACTCCACATCTGTACCACTCCCATTTTTTCTTTGAATGCACGTGATGGGATCAAAGCATTTCTTTCCCTTTATTAAGACTATTGAGCATCACATTTAGATTTTAGGAATGAATATTTAAGCATGGTAAAGGCAAAAAAACATTTGAGGAAGATGGCTCAGCAAGTACAATGCCTGCTTCACTAGCACATGATACATGAAATTTACACACAAGGTACAGCATGCAGCAGGTACGAACCTCCACATCTTCTGCAAAACTTCCTTTTCTGGATCCTTGCTACTTTCCCATGCATCCTTCAGCTTCTGCAAATATGTTATCATGCTGCCATAAGCAGAAAAACCAAGAAATTTAGCAAACATTGTTAATGACAACATAAGGCACATAAATCACCCCAAACAGCTTTGTTAAATAACAGGACATGAACAAAGAAGTATGTCATACTCATTATGATAATCCTGCAAGTTGGAGTAGTATGCTTTTTTATCAGCCTTTAGATGCTGTTCCTGACAAAGAACCGCATCAGGGTGATGATTACCAGAGCAAAGTGAAGCACCCCTGCAACAATATTTTCCACATAAACAGTCTAATCAAACTTTGAACCAGGATCTTAAGTTCATACAATGATACAGCTTCATGGAAAACCACAATAGAGTTCCTTGTTTTTATTTTTTAATTTTCTGATACTGGGAAACCCACACGTATCAATGTCATCCCGGAGAATAAGAACAGGTCAAGCAGTTATGAGATAAGGAAACCCATATAATATTGAAGAAAGATAAAGCACTGAGAACCAACAAACTTGATGCTGCAACACAAAATTCAATTTGCTCCCACTAAAGGAGTAGTAATTGAAAAGGAAGATACCAATAAAATCCAGCCACTTCAAGCTGCTATTTTCATACTTCTTTTCTTTACTTAGATGCTAAAAATCCAGAATATGACAATATTCCTCTAGAACAATCAGCGAAGAAAATAAGTACGAAATCTGTTCCTCGTATATATATCCATGCAAACACATCTTTCCCAAACCAGGTTGGATCATAAGGCATTCTTTGAAAGGGGAGGGGAAGAAAACCTTTAGTTCCACATGGCAATTAGGTCGTGAAAGATAAAAACAGAGTATCCCTGCATAGAGTCTTGACCAGTGAACAAAAAGAAAAAAATCAAAATTCATGTATGTCTGTATTGCCATATCTCCAAAGGAATTGCAAAAAAGAAAACGGTTCATTCCGAGGAAAAAAAACTAACATCCTAAAATCGACACTTACCATCTAAGTAATGGGTTTCCAAAACGGAAGTTGTCCCCAGAAAGCAATGCTTCCACAACTTCTACTGTACCTAGTCCTGTAGGTAGGAACTGCATAAGAAAGTTTCTCTCATTTTCTGATAAATGAGTCTGCCAAACCTGCATCAGGTTCCACATAGAGGCATAAAACAATTAAACAAGCAAGAAAACATATGTATATAAAGTAATAACAAATAATAATAATAATAAGTTATAGTCACCTCATTCGAGAGGACCTCCGTCAAATTCTTCAACTCAAAAATTTCTCGCGGAACAGGAAAAGCATCTGCTAAAAGATTATGATACTGGGGAACAGAATCAATAAATGGCCTTAAATCTCTCTGACTGATGCCAATTTGCTCCCTTTTGGCAACAACCTTTTTTCGGTTGCCATCCCACTCAAGAGAAATAAGAGATTTTGCATTCAAATCATGCTTCGATTTCTTCTTCTTTTTAGTTCTGTACGGCTCCCAGGAACTACAACCCTCAAGGCTGGCCCCATTAAGCCGATTTCTCCGTTGATCAGCCGCCATCAGCACAGCACAAGATGTCAACAATCAATCCTCAGTAGAAGATTAAAGCGACATTTTTTAAGCATAAACCTGTGTTATTATCCACAAGCAAAAGCAAAATTACTTTAAATATTAATCAATCATTCAATCAATTAATTAATCAACAAGTTCAAACTTCTATAATGCATTAAGGATATTATATAATTATAATTATTTAAACCAGCAATAGCTGAAAAAGCCCGAAATTAAAACAAAAAAAAATATCTTATCAGACAATACAATTATGCAACCCAAGGAACAAAAAACAAAAGGTCGGAATAAATATAATCGAAACAGGTAAAAACTGAGATGAAAAAAAAAAGAAAACAGATACACAAAATAAAAGATAGGTCTTTCGAATTGAAAATACGCAAAACCCTAAATAATCGAACGGAAAACATGCCTCGAAGAAAAAAGAAACCGGCAGCCCTTGGATTAACAGTGGAGGGTGCTTGCTCTGTATTGAACCCACAAGCAAAGCAAGGGAGCGACGACGACGACGAGAGGAAAAGATTTATTTTTATTTTTTTGGTTTAGGTCGTCAAGGTTATCTCCTCCTCCTGATTGACTAGGTTTTTGAGAGACAGAGAGAGGAGACGAGTCTTGTCTGTGGTTTTGTGAAGCCGAGGGCTTGGAGGAGCGAACGGGTGGTTAACAAGATGAAAGAAGGATGAGCATTCAATCCTCCATTCGCGCGCTTCGGGCTCGGCTTCGATCAGTCAATGGCTCCTACTAGGCTCGGCCTATCGCACCCTGCCCTTGCTTGGTTCCGTATAGTTGATAGTTTGACACGAATGAAAACATGGCTAATCGGTCCTTCTGGAGGAGTAATTTTATGGTGTTTGTTGCATCCTCTCCTGTTATTTAGAATATATTAAAATAATATTTTTCTTTTTAAAAAATTATTTTTATTTTACTATATTAAAACAATCTAAAAACATTAAAAAAATTGATTTGAAATAATAAAAAAAATATTTTTTAAAAAAATATTTTTAAAACGCAAAAACAAACGGAATATAAATCTCACTAGATAGGTGTCCCGCTTTATGCCTGGCCGGACCAAACTTTTTCCAACGCTAAAAAATGATATCCAAGCTATGATAATCCGAGACAACTCATGTTAAATTAATTAAAACACAACCTGAGATATAGGATCAAAAGAACTTGTAAAAAAACAAAACAAAATTATAAAGTTCGAGGACTAATAACCTAATGTCAAAGATGAAAATAAAAAAATAACTTCAAAAAATACAAAATAGAAGAAAAAACTCGAGTCAACTTGGGATAACTTGACGAATCAACGACTCATGATATGAGATCGGGATAAAAAAAAATCAAAATGATGACCTAGTAAAAAAACCAAAGTTCAATTAAAAAACGTCAACAAAACCCTAAGCCAATCTAGATGAACTTTACCAACCCACTCTCGGAATAACCAAACAGTAAAAAAAATGAAAAAAATGATGAAGCTCAAGGACAAATAATTTAATGCAAAATGATGAAATTGAAAAAAAATCATAAAAAATCAAAGGAAAAAATCTTAATCAACTTGAGTTAACTCGACTAACTCGCCACACATAACATGAGATCGAGATAAAAAAAAATGACCTCCAAAAGAAGGGCCTAGCAAAAAAGGCCCAAGTTAAATAAAAAAACATTGTGAACGAAAATGCAAGCTTACTTGGGTTAGCTTGACCAACCTGCTCTCAAAATAACGAAATATAAAAAAAAAAGTGAAAAAAAGACAAAGCTCAAGGGCAAATAATTCGATGCAGAATAATGAAATTGAAAAAAAAAATCATAAAAAATTAAGGAAAAAACGAGTCAACTCGATTGACCTACCACTTATGACGTTAGATTGAGATAAAAAAAAATAGACTCTCAAGAGAATGACCTATCAACAAACACCAAAGTTAAATACAAAAACATCGAGTAAGAAAATGCAAGTTAACCCTGGTTAACTTGATTAACTCGCACTCAAGATAACCAGACAGAAAGAAAAGTAAAAAAATTATATAGCTCAAAGGCCAATAATTTCATTTCAAAGTATGAAATTGTTAAAAAAAAAACCAGTTTCATAAAAAAACCAAGGGAAATAAATTAGGGGTAACCATGGTTAACTTGACTAATCTAGTACCCGGGATATAAAATCATGATAACTCAACAAAAAAACGCAAAAAAAAAAGCCAAGTGCTCAATAACCAAATGTCAAATGATAAATTTGAAAAAAAAAATCAATAAAGGATTGCTCTATTGAAAGGCAACCATGAAAAAATAACAAAATAAAATATCTAATCATGAAACAATTTAAAACCCAAACAATGCAAACCAAATATGATATAAAAAATGAGAGAAAATAATTAAAGGCTAGATTATAAAACAAAAAAAAAGATAAAACAAGGTTATTAAAAGAATGAGGACCAAAACTAGATAAAAAAACAAAATGAAATTAAATATTAAGGGACAAATTTTTTAAAATATATATAAATCAAGAAAGGGATATGAAATATAGCAATTAAAAGGATGAGAACAAAAACTAAATTAAAAAACAAATGTAATAAAAATAAAATGGATGAAATTGCAAAACAAATAATCAAGAAAAATATAAAGCATAGAAATAGAGCAATTGAAAGTAGAGAAACCAAATCAGAAAAACAAAATCAAATTGAATGAAATGCTCGTGGACAAGATTGAAAAAACTCCAAACTTAAAAATGCATTTAAAGTCAAATAAATAGTAATTAAAAGAAGGATAATCAAATCAATGAGATTATAAATGGAGGACACAATTGTTTTTTTGAAAGTTGAAAAGCATTTTTATAGAAAATGAGAGAGAAAGGATAGAAGAAAGAAAAAACCTTCATCGCAGCCCAACTAGACCTCTTTCGTGAGCACATGCCACATAGCTAGAAAAGGACGATGCACCACTCCTAACGCCACGACATAAGCAAGACTCTAGCCATCGCATGGTCTCTTACGCACCACTCGAATGGCGCAGAGGCCATGACCCACTAACGCGTGCAAGCAATTTTTTTTTAATAACACTTAAAAACTTAAAATTACTAAACCACTCCTATCAAGACCTAAAAATAACAACAAAACAATTGAAATAACCTTTGTTTTTTTTTGTATTGCAAGGTTAATTTCACTATTTTACTATTTAAAAAAAAAAGATGAAGAAACTCCTGTATGCATGTATATTTTTTCTTTTTCAAGGACATGACCTCATTTCTACTGTTCTTTTTATATAAAAAAATACAAAAGAGCTCCTCATCCAAAGATTTTTTTTTTCTTTTGAGAGCAAAATAATCATTACACCATAGCAAAAAAATATATGTTTAGATTATTTTGTCCCTAATCAATTTTGCAATGATGAAAAAAATATTTTTACCCCCAATTACGGGCTTGATTAGGTTCTTTGGCAAGGGCAAAATCATATTTACATTGTTTCAATCCAAAGTTTTTTGTATCTAAAACCACGGTAAAAAGACTGAGCTCGTTTAGTTTTTCTTGTAATGTACATGTATAGAGAGAAAATAACATAGGAAGAGATATATTTATTATTTTTTTATGAATCGTGAATTTGATTTTTTTCTTTTTTACATGTGTTTTTTTTTAAGGTGAGCTTAATAGAGTAATTAAAAGGACATCACTAATTAATTCATGTATATCATAAAATTTTACGTCGATGAGACCCCTAAATCTTACAACAAATCTTTACAGAATTTATTTTAATGACTCAAAACTATAGTTGTTAAACTCATTTTGATAAGTGAACTAGTTTGAAAAAATCATGACACAAAGTCCGAAATGAATTGGATTTTAAATTAAATCATAAAGGATATTCGCTCTATAAAACTTGGTTGATGCAGCTGAGATTTTAATGATTTTGTTGATAATGTCTAACTTGGCCGCATCAACAACAAAATTTATTTTTAAAACAAATAAAACATTATTTTTTTAATAAAAATAACTAACTCGAATAAATCTCATGACTTACTAATTGACCTGGTAACATAATAACTTGAATTTTTTTCCGAGTCAAACCCTAAATTGGATTTGACAACTATGTTACGGTTTTTTTTTTCATGGCATTATAACTATCTTGGCATTCCATTGTAGTTTATAAAGTTTCATCCCATTTATCAAAATAAATTTATTAATCCTTATAGTATCAAAAATAGTCTTTTGATCAAAGCTCGCCATGATTAATTTAATTTGATATATTGTTCAAAAAACGCTTTTTTTCTCTCGTCAAACTTTCCATCCTATCTACTTATACCTTTACCCTTTGTATTTATCAAAATAAAAAATAAAAATAAATTGCAAAAAAGACATAAAAGATGAAACTAATAAAGATGATGGAGTTATGAATGAATATACATACATTCATGTAGATTAAATAATAACTTCTTAAATAATAACGACTACTTAATTATTTTTGCTAAATTATAAATAAAAAAATAAATTATATCTAACTTCATGTATAACCGTGACACGTGAAGATAAGTATAATTAATAAATAAGTTATAAGAAAATCAAATTAAAAAGAACTAATTAGCCTTGAGAAAATATTGTAGCTATAGCCTCATTCACATTACTCACTAAAAACAATAGCTTTCAAGGACATTAAAGTCTTTTCACAATACCCATTAGTTATTATTAAATTGATCGATGATAAATAAGTTTTTAATCATCTCAATTACATAATAAAATAACTCAAATACCATTAAAAACAAAAAAAAAACTTGTTTCAAGGGAATTTTTGTATTTTCACATTGGTTTTTTCATTATTATAATGTCAGTTCAAAAATAATTTGTTACTTGACCAAATATAAAAAATAATAAATAATTCAAAAATACAGTGAATCAACCAAAATGCCCTTAAAAAAAATTAAAACCAAAGTCAAATGACTTTTTCATCTTTTCATAGTGATTTTTTCGTGTCAACTCATTAGCGATTTGGTATTTGGCTAAATAAAACAAACGAACAAAAAAAGACAGGTGCAAGCACTACAACAAAAGATATATTGGAGACCTCCACACACTTTAAGAGGCATGTGTAGTGCCTCCATGTGTCCAAAACTACCCTCCCGCCGTGTAGTTGAAACATTGTCATGTGACATGTCCTCTTCCATGTAGAGCAGAGTGTGTTGGGGTTAGTGATCTGGTTGTCACCGGTGAGCCTTTTTTTGTCTCACCCTTTCCTCCCCTAAAAATTATAATTTAGCCATCTTTATTGTTGATATTTCAATTTTAGTTCTTATTTTTTTATTTCTATATTGTTCTTGGCCTTTTTGTATAAGTTTTACTTACTTTCAATTTCATCATTCAATCTCGATCAACTAAAAATTATATTTTTCAATTTGACCCTTGCTCCTTTTCTTTTTATTTTTTTTTCTCATTCTCTTTGTAAAAGTTTTACTTGTTTTCAATTTCATCCTTTAATCTCAATATACTTTTATTATATTTTTCAATTTGGTCCTTATTCTTTTGATTTCTATTTTTTTTTCTTGGTACTTTTATAAAAGTTTTATTGATTTTTAATTTAATCTTTCAATCCAAAATAATGGTAGTATGTTTTTCAATTTGGCCTTCATTATTTTGTTTTCAAAAAAATTCTTTGCCATTATGGAAAAGTTATTATTCTTTTTAATTTCACCAATCAATTAAAAACTTATTTTTATTTTTCACGTCAATTATGATCCTTATTCTTTTAATTTTTTTAGTTCTTTTGCTAAATTGATTTTTCTTTTTAATTTTACCCTATAATCAAATATAAGATTTATTTTTTTATTTTAATTTTGATCCTTGTTCTTTTAATTGATATATTTTTAATCTTTTTGTATAATTGATTTTAAAAAAAAATTATCATTCAATATTTGATTGATTGAGAATTAAACTTTATGGTTTTTTCAATTAGAGTGTTTAGATCCAATGACTCAAGTCATGAGTTTGAAAAACTAACATTATTTTTTAAAAGGATTTTATAATTTTTTTATCGAGTTACTTCAATCTCATGACCTAAACCACGAGTTTGGTAGGATATCTCAGGCTGGCTCAGCCTAAATTACCGAGTTACATGTTTGTCATGCTAACTCGAATTAACTAAAACTAATTTTTATGTCTTGTTTTACCCTTTTTTGTACCTCTATATTTAATGGGATATGGATTAAGATACATCTCTTGCCCTTTAAAAAAAATTCTTATGTTATCTCAATCACTTTTATTTTTAAAGTTGATTCATCTACTATCGTTTACTATCCTTTCCATCTAATTAAAATAAAGACAGTTTATTCAATTCAATTTGATCTATAACCTCAATCATATTTTTTTTCTTTTTTAAAACACGATTGCAATGGCTAAACATCATTTTATGCATCAAAAAAATATTTCAGCCTTGCAACGAAGCACGTGTAACAAGGCTAGTCTTTAAACTCAAATGTAAAGGTAATAAAAATTTCAAAAAATTATATTTTATATTCTTGGTGCATATTGAATTTAAATACTTAATTACATATGATTTTTGAAATAAATGTCATGGCATCACTTTATTTAGTATTTTTTATCACCATAATGGACTTAATTAAAAAATAATAAACATACGAAAGGTATATAATTAAATTAATAATTTATTCCAAACTTTTAAACAATTAAAAAGAATTTTAATCTAGTATTGGACACTTTTTAATTTTATATTTTTTTCTTTTGCACCTCATCAAAAGATATTAAACATGCATTCTAAACCAGAGTTTATAATGTGAGATTTCAAATTGTGATTCAAGACTTAGTCCAAATTTTTTCTCATTGATAAAAGCTAATTTGAGAGGGGGAAATACCATTCATTGTGAAAGGAATCATTGTTTACTAGAATAATGTAGTGATGATTTTACCTTTTCATACAAAAACAATTATTTAATTGCTTATAAGGATCAATGTAATCTTTTCACAATGTTAATTAATTATTAGGATTGATAAAAAAAAAACAACTCAGTCTTTTTATATTTCTAAAACATAGTAAAACAACTAAAAATCCTATAAAAGTATAATTTTTAAAACTAACAATCTAAAGGTTTCTCTTGCTCTTTGTTTTTGCATGTTAAGAGGATCAAGACTTCATTTATGAGTGATTCAACCTTTTTTTTTCTTTCTAGTTTTTCTTTTTGTTAAGAAAAGTTATTTGATCTCTAGTTAACTTATTTCTCGTGTATTTAAAATGAAATCTTTTCCTGCCTTAATATTCTAGTTTTTGAAAGTCTCGTTTCTAACATATTAATTAATTAACATAAATTAAACTATATGGAGAAAATATTGTAACTTTTCTCACAAAACATTGCATATTGTTACAGTATCTCCACCCATTGGTTTTTTTTCCTCTACTTGAACACTTTTTTTCCTTTTCCTTTCCTTTTTGTTTTTTTTTTCAAATTTATTTTTGTCAAAACATTTTCCTTTTATTTTATTTTTCTGTGAGGTTTGAGGGTTTGTCAAGGTAGCACAAGTTTTTCTAGTTGCCCCAGTTGATGGGTTTGGTGGGGCTTTTTTTTAATTGAAATTGACTTTTTATAGTTTATTTTTCTCTCATATAGTTAAAAAATAGTTTTAGAGAAAAATCATGTTGTTAAACTTTAGAAAGTAACAAAAATTAAAGGATATGGGGCAACCATTGTTCACCCAACAACCATTGCACTGTGGATTACAATAGTAATCTAAAATATTTTGCTTTTTTTTTTCTTTTTTTTTGAATTTTTGTTATGATTTTTTTAAAATATGTTTTTGTCGATTTCATCTTTTAAAATTAAGATTGTTGAGAATTTAGCTTTTTAATTTACTTTTTATTTTTATTTTGCCTTTATATAAGGTTAATGTGGTTTCCAGGTTTGCCAAGGTAATCAAGGTTGCCCGGTTTACAAGTTTGGTGGGTTGTTTTTTTATTATTATTGAATTTGATTTTTTTATAGTCTATTTTTTCTCATATAGTTAAAAAAAAATTAGAGAAAAAACGTGTTATTAAACTTTATAAAGTAACAAAATTTAAAGGGTGTGAGGCAACTATTATTCACCCACACACGTTGCATTGTGAATGACAATAGTAATCCATAGTGTTTTGTTTTATTTTTTTTTTCTGTTTGTTTTTGTTTTGAATTTTTGTTATGATTTTTTTTCAAATTTGTTTTTGTCAATTTCATATTTTACTATTGGAATGGTTGAGAATTTGGCTTCCCAATTTGTTTCCTTTTATTTTACCTTTCTATAAGATAAACATGGTTTGCGGGTTTGACGGAGTAACTAGAGTTGCCCTGATTTAAGAATTTGGTGGGGTATCTTTTTTTTAATTGAACTTGTCTTTTTTATCTTCTATTTTCTCTCATATAGTTAAAAAAAAAAAATAGTTTCAGAAAAAGATATGTTATTAAACTTTATAAAAGTCTATGGATCTATTCACATGTTTGGCTGGTTGACTTGGTTCGCGGGTCTGGCAAATTTAACTCTTTTTTTTAACTAGTTTTTTTTTATTTCAACCTTAGATACTGGGTTAATTTGGAATTCAGTTTCATAATTGGTTTCGTTTGCCTTTTATAAGGTTATCACGATCTAAAAAAAAAATTTTGATATTAGGTTGATGTTTAATTTCACAATTGTCTATTTTTATTAGCATGTAAGTAAATAAAAATAGTTTTGAAAAACAAAATTATAATCCCAGTGGAGTCTATAACCTAGTTCACAGGTTTGACGTACTAGCCCGATTTACCCGATTCACACATTTGATTAATTTACCCGCTGATAGGATATGTTTTTTTTTTTATTTTGGTATTTTAATTGTTTTTCATTTATTATTTTTTTTTTCATCCTTTAGTATTGGATTGATTGGGAAATATATTGCATTATGGATTTTTATTTGCTTTCTATAGGGATAATTGTCTCAAATAAATGTTTATTTTTAAGTTAGTGCTCAATTTTGTGAGCATCTATTTTTATCATATAATTAAATTAAAAAATTTATTAAACCCAATAAAATCCATGACCTGGGTCGCTAGGGGACCGAGGTTGATCCAATCTTTCATTGTCTTAATATTTTTTAAAAATTGTCATCTTGAAATTTGTTTAAAAGCTAAATCATATTTTTATCGATCATCAAGGTTGTATTTGGAACTATCAAATAGATTGATTGAAGTCGACTTAGGTCCTACATGGTTTAATTGAATGCTTGAGTTAGGTAAAGAGCTAAATTGAGATGTTTCAAAATTAATCCACTTGGTCAGGTTTAATAACACGGATAAAAAATTCTTCATGCTCTTGATATTTTTTTACACTAAAAAAAAATTGGTCCGACTCGCGGCCGACCGCGGGCCAATGTATCAGTATATTGTATCAATCATAAGGGGGAAGGACAATCAACCTCTTGATTTACATCTTAAACTAACCATGTCCAACCATTTTTAAGGTGATGGTTTTAATGCTTTCTAGGTAGCTTTCAGATCAGGTTGGAATATTGTGGATTCCATTAGTTTGGTGGCAGAGCGCTTAAAATTTTTAAGGAGAAGTCTTTAAGGGGAACATGGCTATAATTCTTCGTCACATTAGTAATACTTAAAAAGATATATTTACATACTAATATATAGAATAACTGTTTTTTTTATTGTATTTTCAATTTTTTTTTTAGTTATAACCAAGTTGGTTAAGGAGTAATTTGCTATTTTAATAAATATAAAAGGAAAGATTACTCTAACCCTTTCGCATTTTAGTCTTTTTTTCACCCTACCTCCATTCTTTTATAAATTACGTTTTATATCCTATAAACTATAATTCGATAACACTTTATACGAGTGCTAAAAAAATCAATAAAAAATATCAAATTATATACAATATTGCCATTATATTTCAATTAATGATTAAAAAACTTTTGCTATGTTAAAATCACAAAATTGTCATACAATTAAAAATTACCTTTTTATTATTTTTGGTGTTTGAATTACAAAACTACCATAATTATAAGATTGCCCATTTTGTTTTGGATTTTTATCAAACACATGGTAACATTACGCTCTTTGCACTTGGCATATTGCCAAGCCCAAAGGTGACGGGTCTAGTAGCTCGCTAGACCTGTGCTCAATTACGCTCAATGCGTAGCTGGATCCAATAATGTAGGGTCTGATAGCTTGCCATACCCATATCCGTTTGGGCTTATTGTTTAGCTGAATCTAAGAAAATTAGGTCTGACAGCTCATACATACCTATATCTATTTAGGTTCAGTGCGTAGCTGGACCTAAAGATGTTGTGTATGACAACTTACTAGATTTATGCCCATTTGGATTTGGCTTATAGCCACACCCGGGGCGTTAGGCCTAGAAGCAAATCAAACTCATGTCATAGATTTGTTAAGTATGCACTATTAAAATCTCTTCATTTTTTCTCTTCTTAAATTTGCCTGAAATTACCATGTTTTTCTAATTTCATGAACCCTAAAATCACCAAACTAGAAGCAAGATTTCTCTATCCTTTTGCCAATAACATAATCATGTGCAAATTTGGGTGAAGTGATTAAACAAATCTATTAAAACACCATATTAGGTTTTGGTTTGGGTTTATGATTGTGTTATTGGCAAAAAGATAGAGAAATCTTGTCTAAAGTTCAATTATTTTATTTCTATGTTCATTTTATGATGAGTTACTGTATATGAGGGTTGATTAGTCTTTTGTCCATGTCTAAAAATTACTTTGATCTAAGGTGTAAACTATAATTTTTAAAAGAATTGAGGTAAATTAAAAAAAATAGCTAAACTGTAGAAGGGTCATGGTAATTTTTCCAATACAAAATACAACCTAAAAAACCAAAAATGGTTGGTATGTGCAACATTTCTTGACTCCTAAAAAATCCCTTTCATTATGTCATTAATATCATCGTGAAGTCTTATTCTTGTGTGGAGCGACACATGGCATCGAAGGTGGGGCGGTTTGTTGCTAGAGATTCTTTATTTCTTTTCCTTATATATTCTCTTTCCTCTACTTGAAATTTTCACTGGACATTCAAAATTTCAGAGTTATCCTCTTATTTATAGAGATTTCAACTTCGATCTTTATTATTTTTATTTCTATTTTTTTCTTTGATCCTTTTGCAAAATTTTGATTTGTTTGCATGATATGGTAGTTTCTCTGATCTAGTCCTTATTCTTTTTAGTGGTTTTTTTTTGTCATTTTGTTAAATTTATGTTTTTTCCTTACCATTCAATAAAAAAATCTGCAGTTGTCCTTTAATTTATTTTTTATTTTGATTTTGATCCTTATAATTTCAATTTATATTTTTGGTTTTAGGTCCTTTTGTATAATTGATTTTTTTTTTCAATTTCATCCTTCAATATTTGATTGATTGGGGATTAAGCTTCATTGTTCTTTCAGATAGGGTGCTTCCGATTTAATGACCCAGGTCATGAGTTTGAAAAGTTAAAGCGGGTTAAAATCATTTTCTTTTTAAAAAAGTATTGTGATTTTCTTCATTTTCTTTTCTATTAGGTTATCATGATCTCGTGACCTGGACCATGAGTTTGACAGGTTAACCCAGATTGACCCAGATTGACCCGACCTATATTACATGGTTTATAGGTTTGTTATGCCAACGCGAGTTGACACATATTGTTTTTTGTCATTTTTTACTCAATTTAACCCCCCCTTTTAATATATAATTGACTAAAAATTGAGCTATTTTTTTTGAAATTTTGTTTTCCATGTTATAGTGATTACTTTTTTTATTAGGTATATTCACTATTGTTTTCTATTTTTTATCATTTAATTAGAATAAAACCAACTTATTTTACCCAATTGAGTTTATAATCTAGATTGCAGATTTTTCATCCTTATTTTAAACGTGCTTATAACACCTGAACATTTATTATGCAAAACAAATCAGCCACTTGGAATTACACGGGTCCGCGTCTAGTATTTTCTCCTAACTATGATGCATGCGGGATGTTACATGCAATTTCTTAATTTCTTTTCAGATAAAGTTTGGATCAAAGCACAATCTTGGATAAAAATAAGCATAAAACCAATGAATCAAGAATTAATAATAATGCAAAGAATAAAATGAACAAGAGTATTAATTTGTGAATGCACATGCAAAACTTATGTTATAATCACTTCAAGACCGAAAGAAAGCAAGAGCTTTTAAAAAGTTACATAGCCATATATCAAATATATTTAAAGATTAATCGAAAACAAAGTTACATAACTATATATCTAATATATCCTGATATCAAGCAAATGAATTCAAAATATGATGTAGGCTATAACAAATTGTAAGAATCATCAAGAACTAAAATCAATTTACTTGTGGTATGGCAAAAATGTGTTTTGACAATTGGTGTTAAATTAAAGAACGATGATGTGGTTGTTAGATGGTAAAAACATGTTTATGAATGATAAACCAGGATAAAAAAAAAAAGACAACAAAATGATGGAACAACTTTATTGTTTGAAATTTAGAAAGGAAAGGAATAAATACACAAACTAAAGTTCTTATTGCATGGCATACGTTTCCCTTATTTGACGCAAGTTGGAGAATGGCGAACAACAACCAAAATATTAATCAATCATTAGGTGGTAGGCCCGAGCTGTGGTTTTGTTGGAAAAAATAGCCAATAATAGTGAGAGAAAAATGGAAAATAAAACAAAAAAAAATTCAAACAATAGTAATAAAAAGTAATATAAATCAGTCATCATCGTCTCATGAACATGTGTAATGATTTGGTGAAAACAACTCATTTTTTGAATAGTTGTAAGTTCATAGCGGTGGAAAGAGATTCTAAAATGACTGAAAATCAATCACATTCGAGATAGATAATAGATTGCACACAATAAAAAAATCTCAAGACGGATGTTCGAGCATCTTAACACTAATAAAAAAATGAAACTGTAACAAAACCAAATGTTAAAGGGGGAACACCAGTAAAGGAATTTTTTGATGGTGTGGTAGGGCATTATGTATACTCTTATCATGAACAAGTCATCATTTAATATAAAAAAGTCAAAAGAAAAAAAAAACAATAGTTGAATGCGAATCAAATACAAATTGATTGGAAAATACAACAACCAAAGATTTTCTCAAAGCATACGAAAGACAACAAAATTAAGCTATAAAAAAAACACATACATAAGCATTAAACCTAAAGGGAATGCTTCAACATATTGACATTTTTCTTACTTTCTTGTTTCGAAACTAAAAATAATATTATGTAAAAAAATAACTAAAAAAGAACTTGTAAGCATTAAAGTCAAATGCCTAGATTAGAAATCAATAGCTACTGAAAATTGAATCAATAGCTACTGAAAATTGATGAGGTAGCTGCAATTCTTATTTACAAAAGTTAAAAAGACCAATAAGGAAAAATATTGACAGAACAAGCCTAAATGATCAACTACAACCTGAAAGATTGTGTTAGAAATTGTTCCCTTGCTAACACATATAAAATCTTTTGAAGAACTCCGAGCTATGCAACTTATAACTATACATTTAAGACCATTAAATTTTAAATTTGTATGTTCCTATAACCAAATGGAAATAATAAAACAAAAATCCAAGTACTCTTCCGAAATCTATATCTCGTGGTCAAATCTTTTATCCAATGGAAAGAAATCCAATTACTTATTTAAAGAATTTCAAGAACAGAACACATTCAATATAAACAAATAGTTATGAGAGGGGAGAAGAATTTTCAGATCTAGAAGATGAGGATTCCTAAGCATCAAAAGGTAAAACAATAAAGTTAAGAAAATGTTGAGATTAAAAGGGCAAAACCAAACAACAAATAGGGATGAATTAAAAATATTAATAATTTCAAAGTATAGTTATTAAACCTGCCCTAGGGGTTGACCCGGCCAAGAGGCCGCGTCCTAGGTTGCTTGGATTGAATCGGGTCAACCTGGGAAAATTTTTAAAAATTGTTTAAGGTTTTAATATAAGTGTTTTTATCTCACGTTGGAAAGATAATATCTTATCCTTTTACTCATTGAAAAAACATAACTTTCTTCTTATGACATGGAATATATATAGTAATGGGCTTCCAATACCATATTTAAAAAAATAAAACCTTATTCAAGTGTTTATATAATGAACTTTGATATGAGTTAGGAACCAACAAGGAAATGATGGTAGGTTCACGCGCATATGGTTGAGCTGAGCAAGTGGAAAATCTCTTATTGCTCCCTCTATACATGTGAGGCAACACCCATGCTTTTCGGTCTTGATTGATAGTTTTTTATTATTTTACATCCCCAGCGAGAACCACATAGTTTACCTGGCAATGTTGCACGTAAAAATGTTTGTTAGCATGCTAAAAACAACAATTATAGATTTAATTTTTCAGTTTGTTAAAATAAATGGTTACACTGAGAAAAATAATTATTACATGTTGCAATGTATAGATTTAATTTTTCAGTTTGTTAAAATAAACGGTTACACTGAGAAAAACAATTATTACATGTTGCAATGTGGACATGTTAACGAAAAGGAGGGGGGCCTCAACTTACAAAAAAAATGGACATGAAAGGAAAAAAAATAGGTCTTTTCCAGATTTTGCCAGATCACCCAGGTTTCAAGTTGACCCGGCAGGTTAGATAGTTTTCTCCAGGCCTAGTGCAAGCCTGAGTTTTGCCAGATTCAGACCCAGCCATGCCCCCAGGTCAACCCAACAGGACGGACCGGGTCTAGAAAATTATGTAAGGGGTCTTCTCATCATACCTCCTCCTTTGATGTTGTATCCATAGCTTTTCTCTTTAATTTCTTGCCTCCTTTGTTTGTCATTCTTGTAGTCTTTTTGGCTAATAAAAGGAAAGAGAGAATTTTTTTTTTTTGTATTATAGAAAAGACGTGGATGTCATTTAGCCACGTCTCCATAAAATAAAGAGAAAAAAAACAAGGTAGCAAATTGAAAACACCTTTTTAACATGATTGAATTTGCTAACACATCAGGGGTTAAAGTGTCACTACACTACCACGATCCACAATAAAATGAGTATACATCTATAGTGCACTCTACAAAAAAAAAAAACACATTGCATCACAATATCAAACACACACTTAATCAAACTTTAAGCAATTATGTCATCCTGCTCCGTAAGAATGTTGTTTATACATGTATTGTTCAATGCATTTAGAAATTATTAGTTTATGGACTAACATTATGTAACGAGGAGACCAAAAATTTTTCAAACCTAAAAAAATGTTCATGTTTTAGAAAATGGTTTGAAATTGTTATTAAACTAAAAGATATAATCATCTTGAACTTTGTTTTCCATTAAGATCAATTTTTCTATCAAAAAATCTCTTGTTTATGTTAGCAAACACAATATTTTTTAACAAGAATTATTGGTCTTCTTAAAAAAAAATTTATGATCATTAAAACAAGTTAATAAAAAATATTAAAATAGTATATCCATATTTTATGCGTGGTTAAAAGCTAGAAAAAAACATAAATGTGATAAAATCTTTTTCAAAATCTATTTAAAATTTTTAAGACTAAAAACAAACAATTTGAATCAAAATTTCATGAATAATTTATTATTAGTATTATTATTTTTCATGTTAGATACTCAATTATTTAGAAAAAGATTAAAATTCAAATTATAATAGTATTTAAGAACTATATTAAAATTAAAGAATAAGTGAATATGATATTTTTTTCGAGGGGCAAAAAACACAAATAAAAAAGAAAAATACAACAAAGGACCAAACCCGCGCGCTCCTGACATGAGCTAACTCGATCAAAACCCAATCCTTGGCCCATCAACTTGTTTTATGTGGTTGAGTCGTGACTTGGACTTTACCTTGAGTCGATCCCAAATTGTGTTTTACTTGCATTCTTGAAAAAACATCAAAAATTCAAAAACAAAAACAAAAACATAGTTTCATATTTTTTTTGCACACATCATGGATTTAATAACAAATTTATTAAGTTCATTGCGAACTTGGCCTAAAATTTTAAAATACCAAAAAAATTATTTTATTTATATTGTGATATCAGAGTTTACAAACTTATACATAAGACGTGTTCACAATATCAAAATAAAATGCATAATTTTTGTTTTAACTTTAGAATGATTAAGTTATACCCGTAAAGTCATGGTCCACTCTACCGGAATGAGCCAACTTTAACCAA
>Ga0325410_1001453_pt1 | contig 26249 bp, 18 predicted proteins | sample PopdelMetagenome_16_FD_206182 | JGI IMG/M metagenome (GOLD analysis project Ga0325410, IMG submission 206182) | Populus deltoides microbial communities from Bellville, Georgia, United States - Xylem-PdIQD-R3 | ecosystem: Host-associated > Plants > Phyllosphere > Stem > Wood/Secondary xylem...
GGTTTTCCCCGACATTATCCAACAAACTAAAACAACACTTATGTTAAATATTCATTATCAATTATCAACTATCAACGTTCATACATACAAATTTATACATATATAAATTTACAGAAATCACAACTTCGAAATATAATTGATAACAATTAAACAAGACACTTAAACAAGCTATTAATTATTTATTTCATCACAACGACACATTTAATTCGGTGTAATTCAAACAAAATTTCAACAATTTACAAACAAATATAATTTGACAAAATCTAAAACAAACTATAACAACTACAAAATTATACATTCATACTATAAGTTTCTTTGACAAATAACAATTAAACAAGTACAAACGTTAACAAAATACATATACTAAAACAATAAAATTCACAATTAAATATTAAAACTAAAAAGGATAGATTTACTTACAAAAAAAATGATAAAATCTACAAGAAACGGATATTGTGATCACGTACAAGATATAAGAAACTTGAGTGCTCGTGTTGAGAATATATAGTGGAGAGTTTGGGATGGGTGTTTGGTTGCAGTTTGGGAGGGGAGAGATGGGATGGGAAAGAAGAAGGAGAAACAGAGGAAGAGAGTGTCGGCAGATGGGTGCATATAATGGTTTTTTCCGACGGAATCACCGACGAAAGTAATCCGTCGGTGATTCCGTCGGTGACAGTGCCACGTCACTGTACGGCTATCTCAGTTTGAATCCCTCGGTAATTTCCGTCGGTAAAATCGCCTGACGTCACCACGCCGTTGCATATTTCCAGACGAGCTGTATACCCCGTCGGCGAAACCGTCGGTATATACTGACAGAATATTTCCGTCGGTATATACTGACGGTTTCGCCGACGGACTTATTTCGTCGGTATATACCGACATATTTTGAGACGGAATTATTTCCGTCAGTATATATTACCGACAGAAAAATTCCGTCGTTAATTCCGTTGCTTTTCTCCGGTTTTCTGGTAGTGTTTGTTTTTATATTTCAAAAGCGTTTTGAAAAAAATTGAAAATTTTTTATTTTTTTCTTTGCTTCAAATTAATATGTTTTTGGTATTTTTAGATCATTTTGATATGCTGATATTAAAAATGATTTTTTTCAAAAAAAATATTTTAATATATTTCTGAGTGAAAAACATTTTAAAAAACAACAATAACCACACTCCCAAACAATCACATTCCCATACAGGTTAATCATCATATGCGTGCATGAGTGTGTGCGTGCGAGTGGGGTTCAATCCGGGTGCCCTAGCATTATATTATAATACTTATATATATAAGGAACCTTGTATGGATTCGTACAACACTGGAATGCAATGATTCAATGAAATATTACATGGACATTGGACCTGCTGTGTAAACATGTTTAGGATGGATTCGACGACATTTCAGAGTTTTTGCTTTCAACTTGGAAACCAATGTCATAACCCAATTCTAGGTTATTCCCCAAAAATCAATTTTTTTTTCAAAATAAAAATCAAAATAATAATAATAAAGGCTGGCAACGTGGAGAAGGCAAATCGGGAATCAAGCTGTAATTTTGGAGGAAATTCAAAGCCTAATTGTACCCCATTATGCCAAAAAATGGAGGAAAAAAATGCAAATTCAAGGTCAAATTAAATGACTATTGGATGAATTTGCATAAAAATTAAGTCCAAGAACATAATTAAATTTTTAATAAGCCAATTTGATTTAATCATGGGCCAAATTGAATTTTAATTATGTTTAAGAATTAATTTGGGTCCAATTGAAGGATTTAATTAAGTGCAATGACTTAATTATACTTTAAATGGGTCAAATTAATTTTATTTGGGGCTTAATTGGTGAAAAATTAAGTTTGAGAGCCTAATTTGGGCTTAATTGAGAAGATTGGAATTTTAAGAGACCAAATTAAATTTTTTCCAAGTTAATTACTTGAAATCAGGGGCCAAATTGCAAGAGAATTGAAGTTTTGGGGTCAATTAGGGGTTAAATTGACAAAATTTGCAGCCAAGGATCAATATGCAAAAAGTGCCAAACTATAGGGCCTATTGGCAAAATCCGGGGGTGAAATTCAAGAAATTAAAAGTTTAATGGTCAATTAGGGGTTAAATTGCATAAATCCAAGACTAAGGACCTATATGCAAAAGGCGCGTAAATTCAGGGTTCAATTAAAACAAATTGAAATCTAAAGGATTAAATTTAAACTCAATTAAAATTCCTAATTCAAACCTAAAACAATGTTGTTTTGAGTTTTAAAAAAAAAAGATGCGAGTGATGGTCATCTATTTCACTTTGGTCCAACATTCCTCACCTCTCCCCGCCCGAGCTCCCTCCCTCGCTCTCTCCCTCCCAAAGGCGTAGCTGTGCATCTAGTTAGGAAGAACATTTTATAACTTACCTCAAGGTCGAGCATGGACAGGGTTATTGTGTTGTCTATTCCGAGGAAGATGTGGGGTTCAAACCATGTGAATCGCACGACTTGTCCAATCTTTCTTATTGATTACAAATAGCATTGAGAATTAAAGAATATTATCTTAAGAAGTTCCAATTTATTCTACAAAAACTATATATAAATATGTGACAAAAAGATGTATACAAATTAGTTATTTATTGTTTGTAAGTATTATTGTATTGCAAAGACAAAAATAAGATGCAACTTATGGCGTGGTCGTCCAACCTGGTTCAATCCTGTTAAACATCTATTTTGTTGAATTGTTATCTTCTTGTGAGTTATTAGGTTAATTAGATCAATTTTTTAAACAAAATGGCATTGATCAATTTTTTAAACAAAACAATGCCATTTTTTTAAAAAACAAATTTGGTTCTGACGTAGATATATAATATTAGAAACTTAAACCTTATTGATTAGCAAAAACTCAATGCGAAATTTAATTTTGAAATAGATTTTTGTAAAATCAAATATGAACCAAGTACTAGGAAGTTTGTTTGAAATAACAATTACTTTATAGAAAGCAAACATAAATATATTTATTAAATTCAATAGAGTTCAAAACTAGGATTACGGGTTCAGTGAGTTAAACCACGAAACCCTGATAGATTTAATATGATGCCGTTCAATACAAAAAAAAAGTACATCTTAAAAAAAAATTAAGCTAAACCATGTTTCTACCTATTATTTAGGTTGTCTTCAGATTTACGAAGTCGACTAGGTTATATTAGAAAATCTTTTATATAATTAAATTTAAAACTGGAGTCAGAAAATTTTAATATTGATTTGTTGAATTGAATTTAATAACTTCACATTACTCGCATCAGAAAATCTAGTAGCTGTGTAGCACTATAGTCTTCTTGCTAAAGATATTACTTTTTTAATTAATTTTTTTTAATTCAACTCGCATCATAACATAGTATAGTAAAATAAATAGATATAAAATAGTCGATAGTTGTAACATTAGTTTGTTCGTTCGTTTCTCGGATTTATTGATCTTTAGGTTGTCTGTTTCTAGAAAAGAAAGAAAGAAAGAAATATTTATATTATCAATGCAATGCAATGACTAAATAACATTTAAATATTATCAATGTATACTACGTCTTTTTCTCGATTGTTTGAGTTTGACACTATATCTGTGAACCCATTAATTTATCTAGAAAAAAAAAATTTTAGGTACTTGGATCAATCCTTGATATCATATAGAGATAAACTAATTGTTTTGATTAACACAATATCATTTTATTTAAAAATAAATTTATAATATTAATTGAATCACTAAAAACACAACTAGACCAATCATGTTTTAAATATTTTTAAATATTTTTATATTTAATTTGAAATTGATTTAAATTAAATTTTAAATTATGGGTTTTTCAAACTAAAATGTGTTGGGTTACGTCGATTGAGTTAGGTATAACATATCTAGAAGAATTTATTAAATTTCTCTATAATTAGTCAATCGATGAGGGAATTTAGTTTTAATTGATGGAGAAATTAATTTAAAGATACCATGCAAGATAAAAAAAAAAACATTTAAAGGGAAACGGACAATACAATCAATTATTGTTATTCGTTTAATTATAAATAGAATGAAGAGAGCGATGCTCGCTGCACTTTTATCAGCGACTAAAGTAGTTTCCATCTTAGATACAGTTAGAATCTCCCATATCTGTCAAAATGCCAAAAAAGCTATTCGCAAAGAAACTCTCAAAAACTGACATTAATTAAATATAGAATGGCAGTTCCAATGGAAAGCCTCTACGCTTTCCAAATCCCAGAAGGAGAACACTTTAAAGAATTTGGTGTCACTGACATCCATGGCAAGAGGTGGAGGTTCCGATGTTGTACAAGAAAAACTGAGTTGATCACCTTAAACCAGTCATGTTTTCAGTTTGGATTGAGTTCGCCAAAAAAAAGGGTTCTCAAAAAAGGTGATGAAGTCACCTTCTCTGTGCTGGACATGAAGGGAGCTGAGGATCTGGAATTGGGAATTCAAGCTCGGAAAAGAATCAAGCTATTCGGCCAAGATTTTTGGAGTAATCCTTTGTGAAGAAGAAGAAGAAGCTACTCCTCGCATAAAGTATAGATTTTGTGCACGGAAGATTGTGTCTGTGAGTAATAGAGCTGGTTGCCTATGTACAATTAGTATGCTTTGGCAGGAACTTCGTGACTGGTCCTTGGATAGCTGAGAAAGCCAAGTCTCTGGCAACTTCAGAGGAATCCAGGAGCAGGAAAAAAATCAAGGTGAAAGGATATGAATTTGCTAGTGCAACTGCTGCAAAGGATCTAGGAGACATAAATTTGCGAACTAGAGAAGAGTTAATTTTGAGCTCTGCATTCTTCTTGCATGCTCATCTGTTTCCTGTTGTGGTTGATCTTAGCAGTTCTCAGTATAGTAATTTGCATTTCCTTCTAGATCAGATGATTAATGGATTATCAGGCATGGCCTGCGATGTAGTCGGTGCTAGGGAATCAACAAAGTTAACTCATTGTATTTTCATAAATTAAAGGGGTTTCTCTTCTTTTCTTTGTCAATTACAGTGCATGTATAAAAGTTTTCTTACGCAGAGTAAATGCTATTGTAATGTTTTCACAGAGACTCCCCTGTTTTGCAACTAATTCACTTATATATCTTGGAAACAGAAAGGCAATCAACAAAGAGTAAGGCATCTTCTGAAGAAACAAAGAAATTTAATACCCTAAACTAAGCAGCACGTAGAAGGCAAAAACTGAGCACAAATTTTCAGGAAGGGACAAGCGAAAAAAACCAAAAAGAAAGTAGAGAAAAATACAGACTCAAATTCACAACACCCATTTTCTTTCCATTGGAACACTTTAAATAGTTTATTAAATTTATAATGATCTGATTTCTATGCATATAAAAAAATCAACTTAATGATCAATTCTCTATAATTTTAGATATTATAGTCATTTTGAATTATAGTCATTTTAATTATGCTATGAACTATTCATATTAATTACTAAAACATCCAAACTAATAAACTATTAGTTATTATAGTCATTTTAATAAACATTATTATGAATTCACCAAACATTTTGAACAATTCATATTTATGAATTAACATGTCAATTTTAGATTTTTTGACTTATTAGTTCCTTCATGAGTTACTTATAAAGGTTGCTATATATCTCTAAGCATTTTTATATAATATAATTCTATCAAATTCACTTTTACCCAATGTATAATATAAAATATTCATGGCTTTAACATCCATAAAAAATAACTTTTTATCATTTCCCGTATATTCACATCTAATTTTAGAAATTTCAATACCATTTTTAATTTTGATAGGTCTAGGAGATCTATTTTGTATGGATAGCCACAAATTAAAATTAATAGATTGACAATAAATTATCATAAAACAATTTATTACCTGCTTTTTAGTGCTAACAATGTAATTATAATATTATTTTTCAAGCTTACGTACTCAATTTCTGATTCTTGATAGCACAACCAAGAATAAATGGCAAACTAAAATTTTTATGTTACTTTCTGTAAGAATTTTGACTGAAAAAATGTAAAAGAGAAGAGTTTTAAAAAGACTAGAAGTTTTTTTCATTATCAAACCCATGTCAGAATTGTCTCTTTTTATAGGTAATTCTGACATTTAATTTTAAGATAACTTTTAAAAATAAAAGATTACAACTTTCTAGTTTAAAAGTACAAGATTTTATTTCAAGTAGAGTTTTAACAAACACAACTTTTCATTCACACCCTAGCAATCCTCCCACATGATAAAAATTGTTTGATCAGGATAAAATACAAAGTAGACATGAAAACAAAGAGTAGGAGCGAAAAGTCGTTGTATTGAGCAAGATACCTTTTGGCCTTGAATCTTTCCTAGTTAAAACTATTGGATTTACTCGGCTAACCAGCAAACATGATGTCTTAAGTTGTTTAGCCTTTTGTGCGAAACCAGATAATAGAGATTACACAGTCATTTTCTTACAATTTTGCTTCCCACGATTATGTTCATTTTGGCCTCGAATACGTCTTGATTTCAGATAGCGTTAAAGAATTTGCATTTTCAATTCTCATAGAAATGGTCTCGTTTCGCACTCACATAGGTAATTCTTATTAAGAGTATCATGTAATACCTCACTTGAATTTCTCAAGCTATAAAAGTCATTAAAAGCTTAGTTTATCCTATTTTCGTTGCAGATAGCACTTTATATCATATGAATGGATAAGAGGGCTATTATTAAATGGACACATGATTTGGTTGCTTTTTTTAACCTGGATCCTGGGATCTCCAGTAAACTAGATTGGGTCATTATCATGACAATTCATTGAACTGTGTCTTAATCTCATTCCCCTCAAGGATTATCAACTTGCTCTATTGTTAAATATTTTATTAGTGAATCCATGATATTATCATTTAATTACTTTACATAGTCAATAAAAATAATCTCATTTTAGATCAAATATCTTACAATATTAAAAATTGTGTCAATATTTTATATATATATATATATATATATATATATATATATATATATATATATTGCCCTTTCAATTGCAAATTAGCTATTGCAATGGTATACAAATTATTGACATAAAATGAATGGGTAAGAGGGTTATTATTAAATTGACACATGATTTGGTTATCTCTTTGAACCTGGATCGTGGAATCTCCAGTAAACTAGGAATATGACATTAAACCCTTTTTTATATAAAAATAATTCGGAATCCCAAGTTCTTTTATAGTCTTAAAAGGTAGTATATTAATAATCAAACCATCATCCACCAAGATAGGATTCAACATATCCTTTAATAAAAAAAGCTGATTATAGAATTTTGATCCAAACAACATGTCTTCAACGTTAAAGGATATCTTTGTAGTGCATAAACCATGAAACAAGTTTAAAGAGTTAGTTATGACAGGCTCAGTATGAGTTTTCACTTCATCGACATGATAGTAAGCAACAAATATATTTTCCGTCATGACTGGTTCAGTAGAAGTTTTCATTCTCATCTCTTTTGGCATGTATTCATGTAGTGTATCAGGTTTTCTTAAGCTTTGAGTTAGAAAATCCTCCTTTCTAGCTGGTATGGACTTTTGCCTTTTAATATTATTAAATAGTCTCCGGCCAATATCTTTGCTTCTGGATAGTGTTAGATTAAGGACAGCATCTCATGATCAAGTAGCTCAGTTTAGGTTGCCGTCCAGCGGGGGTTTCCCTAGCTAAACTTTATAATACTCAGAATAATATCATGATCCAAACGGTCCCTCGTTGTGAGGCATTCCGCTGCTACAATGATTCAATCCTCATGGTAGAATAGCGCCACAAAGGGTCCACCCATTAAAGTCGTTTGTGGGTGAGAATGATTGGTTTTGGAGGAAAAAAAGAAAAATCCAACCACATCAATTTAAAAAATAAATAAATAAATAAATAGAACCGATTTGAATGGCCCGTTCAAATTAAATGTCGTTATTGGTTTTTTAACTTATTTGATTATTTTATTCACTCGTTATAAAAACTAAAAAGAAAAAAAAAAAACAATTACATGTCGCAGCCATGTTTTCACATGACCTACGTAAAGTTCGAACATTGAAATGGTGACAATAAGAACCTTTTTTAAGTTTAGAAAAATTATTTTTTAAAATGCTTTTATTATAAAATATATTATAATAATATATTTTTTAAAAATTACTTTTGATATCAGTATATTAAAATAATAAAAAAATTAATTAATTTTTTTTTATAAAAAACTAGTTAAACTGCGAGGCTAATGTGTTTGGAAGTATGGTAGTGGTAGCTTTTGAAAATGATTTTTAATTAGAAATGTATCAAAATAATATTTTTTTATTTTTAAAAATTATTTTGATACCAGCACATCAAAACAATTTGAAAACACTAAAAAATAATAATTTAAAGTATACTAGCATATGAGTTGAACCGGTTAATAACAATTTTTTTTGTCAAATGTAAAAATGCTTGAGTTGAGTTAAAAGCACATAATGTATTTATACCATCACCATCTTCAAATAAAATATTTTTTACAGTAGCACCATGAATAACACAAAGCTAAGCAACACCCAATACACTGACAACAAATTTCTTTCTCTTTAATTCTTTTCCTTTTAAGATATTTTCAATTTTATTTTTTTTCCTCTTTAAATTTCTTTTCTTTTCTCTTATTGATTTTTTATATATATTGTAAAGAGGAAATAAATTGATGTGACCTTTTTTATATTGTACAAAGCTGGGTGATGATAATATTTTTTTCATTTAAGGTTAGGTTGAATTTTCTTATTAAAACATGTTTGTTTTTACTTTTCAAAAATAATTTTTAAAAAAAAATGAAAAATTTTTAAAATTTTTTCTTTACTTCCAATCAATATTTTTTGATATTTTTGTATTATTTTGATGTTATGATATAAAAAATCAAATGCAAAAAATAAAAAAACATATTACCTCAATATATTTTTTTAAAACAATATTTTTTAAACCAAGATTTCAACTTTTCCGGCTCCATATGCAACCGATAATTGGAATGTAACCTTCTCTCTTCATCTTCTCATTCAGCAATTGGTATATGCTCACCGAATAATGATGTAAGTTGTCACCATCATGAAATTCATGAACACGATCTCCGATCTCCAATGTCAATCCAGCTACAGCCGGGAAGGTTCTAGAGACACCACATTGCCTCATCAACATCCTCATCTTTACAGAACAATCCCACCTTCTCATATATGCATATATCTTTAGATGAGATAACATCGTTTCCCGAATTTGATAGCTCCATCTATAGAAACAATTGAATTGCCATCAGGCATTTTTTTCATGAGTTGGGTCCGTTAGACCATTGTCATCAGGCATTTTTTCCTCAAAGATATCCAGATTAAAAGTATAAAGAGATTTTAAAAAAAGTTGAGATTTTTTCCAGATTTTTTATTTTATTTTTCTTTGCTTAAAAAAGTCATGAACATTGAATTATACATATTTATTCTCCACGGGGAGATGGGTCCGTGGGATGGGAGACCTTGAGATTTTAAAAATAGAAAACATATTTTGATTATTAAAACATTAACGAAAGATGATTTGTTGTTTTTCTTTTAATTCCTTACATTATTAATATAATCGTACAAAACCAGACCGTAACTGTAACACTTACTTCTCTTATTTTCACTCTTTCACCACCCCAACCTCTTTACATACCTCTTCATCAATAATAATTAAATTACTCCAATAATCTCTTTTTTCATTCTTTACATGAAGTCTTATTTTTTTTTATTTTTTTATATAGGTGGTTATGAATTACTGAGATTGAGCAATTTAGAGCACCTTGACTTGGGATATAATCAATTTGATAACAGTATTTTATCATTTATGAAGGGATTTTCATCTTTTAAATCACTATATTTAGGTTATAATAGATTGAAGAAGTTAACAAATTTAAAAGGCTAGTTTATATATATATATATATATATACACACACACACACACTTCTCTTTTCTTTATTAAATTTAATTTCAAAAACACAATTTTTGTGTTGTAGTGATTTAATTAACTATTATTTTTACAAAGATCAAAAATCTTTGATCAGCTTGGAGGACTTGGATTTGAACGGCAATAATATATTAACAAATTGGTTACAATATTAACAAATTGGTAACTAAGTAGCACATTAGCATCATGATTGATGAGAAATATTTCTTCAGCTAAGTAATTGGTATAGCAGCTTCACTTTCAGAGATTATTCTGTTATTCTGTATGTTCTACTGTTTTTATTCATGAATATTTTCATGGCAATAATTGCGATGAAACAATGCACCATCTCTTCAACTACTGAGCTTTCCTTTATATTTACAGCTCTAATTTGGGATAGCAATGTCTCTGACATGAAGTTTGGATGGCTTGATCTCTTTGCATCAAGAATGTCAAGTTACCTAAATGTATTATTCACAAGATGACTACAAGTAGACACATTGGATGGTGCTGGGCCCATCAAAGCTTGATCTGTTTCTTGTTCGTTGTTCAATTGAGGAATTGTAGATTGTTCCGTTCGATCCTCTGTCCTTGGATCATGTATGGGTGTTTTGACATGTACTTATTTCATTCATAATAAAGTACTTTCCATTATTAGTGCTTTATTTTTCAATCCAAACCTTGGTTTTTTACCTGGATCATTTTGAATCTGAAAGAAGTACCAAAATCTAGTGTTTCAGGTACTGTGTCATCTTGCCTGTTCTTGTGGAGCTTTCTCAGTTGCCATTATTTTTTTTCATCTAGTAATGAAGTCTTGGGAAACATTTTTCATGCTTAACTTTATATATTTCCATTTTCAGATTGCTATAGTTAAGGTTTTGCATGAAATTCGTTTATTGAGTGGAAAGAGCTATTGGAAGTATGGATGCAAATGAAGATGGTTTGTTGGATCTTTGAATTGGTGTGTGGATTCTGGAAAGCTTTGAATCCTAGACATTGAGGTAATTAACATCTTTGACTCTTGATTTTGAATCAATCTAGATTACAATTCTTCCTGTTGCCATTCTAATTTGCCAGGGAAAGAAAGAAAGAATATGCTCTTTCACTCGTCTGTGTCAGATAAATTCTACTTGTGATGTATGTTTCATTATGAGCCTACTTCTACAGAAATATGATATATTCTATGACACTGACTCAGGGTTGAAGAAGAAAGCTATGCATGCAGGCATGCACTATCTAGAGAGAGTTAAGCTACTACTACCAGCCGAGGCGTAACATGCTTTTATAAGCAGAAATGACCGATTTATTCTAGATTATAGGATATTGATAATTTGCTTTAATATGCACAAATCGTACTTTCATAAATTTAATATGTTTTTTTAGTTAATATCAATTGGCTCAGGAATATTTTTATATTTAAATAAATATTAAATATTATTAAAAAAAAACTTATTGGTATATAAATCAACATGCTAGTGGACGACTCGTATGCTTTTCGAGCATTATGTGCAGGGTTGTTTACCGAACAAACACTACCTATAGTAGAAGTATTTGACTTGTTATAGCGTCCTCTTTGTGTGATGCGACAACGCATATAACCAACACTCTAGTCTTGGTGTCAATAGTCTTTTTTTTCCTTCATTTATCCTCTTCTACCTTATAAAATTTCAAAGCAACCCTTTGATTTTATTCCTTCATAATTGGTTTTTATTTTTTTTTATTATTATTTATTTTATTTAAAATAATTTATAATTTATAAATTTGAAATTTGTTTTTTCATTTTTATTCCCCTTTAATTTTTTCATCTTTTAATTTTGGTCTTTATTCTTTTGACTTCTATTTGTTTTATTTGAAATAATTTCTTAAATTATTTTTTTTACAATTTTATTCTTCTTAGGTTTTCTTTCCTAGCAAATTTAATCCTCATTCTTTTTATTGTTTTTTTTTCAATTTTATCCTACAACATTTATTCAATTAGATATCAAGCTCCATTATTTTTATTTATTTTCTTTCTATATATTTTTTTGCTAATTTTGAAAATAGCCCGAGTTATCTTAGTTCTTTTTATTTATCTTTCTATGTTGAATTTATTTTGGTAAATTTTCTAAATTAATTTTTTTTTCGATTCCATCTTTCAATATTAAACTTATTGGTAATTAATTTTCTTTTTCAGTTACATCTTTCAAGAATTAAGTTTTTTTTTTATATATATTGGGCTTCGTTATTTTCATCTCTCCTTTATATTTATTTATCTTGATCTCATCACATAGACCATGAGTTTGGCAGGTTAGTTTAAGTTAGCTGGGGTTTTTTTACGAACTTTTTTCAATTTAATATTTTTTACATTTTGTCCTTTAGCATTAAGTTGTTTAAGAATTAAGCTTCATAATCTTTTCTAATTTCTGATTTTTTTTGTCCTTTTTTTATCAATTTCATTCCCCTATGTTTGATTTATTTAGAATCGGACTTTAGATTTTTTTTAATTTGTTTTTTATTAGTTTATCTTGGTCTCATGACATGATTTATATACTTGACATGCTTATTTAAGTTGACTCGAGTAAATTTTTTTCCCTTTTATTTTTATCCTTTTTTTAATTTGATTGGTTGAGATCATAGCTTCATCACCTTTTTTTATTTCGGTGACCTTTTTTTTTAAGGTTCCCATGATTTATTTTTTTAAAATTGTACTATTAACTATCGTTATTTGTTTTTTTATTATCTGATTAAATTACACTTGTTTTTTTTTCCAGTCAAGTCTATATTCCAAGTCATATTTTTTTTATTTTTTTAAAATACACTTGCATCACCGAGGCTTTTTCTAAATCAATAAAAATAAACCTAGCTTGTGTAGGAGTGCGGAACCACAAATATATTACTTATACTAAAACTAATACCATTTTTATGACCGGAACACACAATCTTGCTTCTGTTAGTTTCTTGGTATTGTTTTCATCCATATGGATTAATAATTATTATGGATAATGAATTATAATTTACTTTAGCATGTTAAATTTCCTTCAATGTTGATTTAATACAATGAAAATGAAAAAAATTATAATACAAAGTATATGATTACGTCAAAAGCACATGAGCTTATATATATATTAAATTAAAATTATTATTAAAAAAAGAAGCTAAATCATGTGATTCATCAAAACTCATGAAACTGTGAATTGTAACAGTTAGGGGTGTTCACGGTCTGGTTCGGTCCGATTTTAACCCAAAAATTCAACCAAACCCAAAAATAATAGTCCTTGTTAATATAACCCAAACCAAACCGAGAACCGGTTCAAACTGAACCGGTTTTGTTCGGTTCGGGTCGGTTTTTAGCATTTAAAACCAGAAAAACCGAAACATTTTTCTTGTTGCTGTTGTATACCTTAATCTGGGCTTTGTGCCAGTGGAGGAACGAGATGTTGTACTACATCTTGGATAGATTGCCATTTAGGATGGATCTAAGAGTTCCAGAAGGCAAAAAAATCTCAAAAAAATTTACATAATGAAACAATCTTAGTGCCTCATCTATGTCCCAAGAAAAGTTTGTAGCTGCCAAAATCATCACTATTTTCTGATGACCATCTTCATAAGTGGGACTATTGTTTACACCATCTACCTGAACCAGAAGTTCAAATTTGACCCTTCGAGATGATTCATGTTCCCCTAAAGCTGTGAAGCTTGAGATCATGAAGGGTTAGCGGAAAAGGAAGGGGGGCGGCTGGAAGGGGGAAAGGGAGGGGGGCGGCTGGAAGGGTTAAGGTATTTACGGTTAGGGTTTTCTTTTTATACCTTTTTTTTAGATTTAATTAAACCGGTTCGGTTTGGTCTGGTTCAATCGATTTAAGCTTTTTTAAACTGGAATCGAACCGTACCGGGCAGTTTTTTTTATTTTTCAATCGGTTTATTCAGTTTTTTTATTGGTTCGGTTTTTTCAGTTAATTAATTCTCAGTTTTTTTGGTTTAATCGGTTGGTCGGTTTTTTTGAACACCCCTAGTAACAGTACCTTGAGGCAGCAGTGCTTTTTATGTTCCTTTTCCTCTTCTCTACTTCTGCCATGCTCAGGTATCTCAAATTTGACACGGGTGGGTTGGCTGTTGCAGCTGCTTGGCTGGCCTTTCATCACCTGTTTTTTTAGGATTGATGGGTTGTGGAGAGTTTTTGTTTGGCTGTGGCTCAACTTTTGTTGTCAATGCAGAATCAAGCCCTTTTTCCCTTCTTTGTTTCTGCTATGCTCAGCTCTGTCACGACCGAGTTGGCTGTTGCAGCTTTTTTAGGATCCTTGGGCTGCATTTCTGCTGGGTCTATTGCAGGTTGTCTTGGTTTCTCTGCTGGTCTTTTTGTTTGCGTCAAGTCTGGCTTGGCTCCACTTCTTTATAGAAAGAGTTGCTCTTTGGCTGTGGCTCAGCTTTTGATGTCAATGCAGAATCATTGTGTATTAAACGAGTCGGGCAGCAACATCATTACACACTTATTTGCTCTCACCTTGGATATCTCTCCAGCATTGGAAGAGCTGCTACTGTTTGCTTGGGGATTAGCATTTAGTTTGTTTGAGACAATCCTTTCCACTCCCAGCATATGTTTTTGCTTTTGTCAGACTATGTTATCCTTTTATTCCAACTAGAATTCGGTTATTTCGCTATTCAGTTTTAGTTTTCAGGCAAGACTTCATCTTCTGGTTTGTAATGTCGCTATCTCAGTTCATGCCATGCCTTCTTGAGAGTCTTTGTCGCAAGGACTTTTCTTGAGGCTGAGTCTTGAATTTCCAATTAGCTCTTCATTTTTTGTTTTCTTTTTTTTTCCTCCATTGCTTCTTCTCTTATCCTTGGGTTTCCCATGCTTTCACATATTTTTGTGGGTTGGAGTAGATAGATTCATTTGCATTTTGTCTTGGTTTTCTTTCGTGCATCTCTCTTGGGTTTTTTTTGCTTTCTTTTCTGTTCATAAGGTTTTCTACCATTGGTGCTCATTTTTCTAGAGCTCCTCTTCCTTTATTTTGATTAACTTGCTTTTGTTTTTTATTTTTTTCTGTTGATTTCACTGAGTTTATCTTCCTGATTTCTTAGTTTCTTTTCTTTTAATGTAGGTTTGTGTTGTGTTATCACTATCTCTGCAGAATCTTTTTTCTGTTGGTTTGCTGGAGCTTTTCATTCCTTAGTGGATGTTCTTCTTTCCCAGGTTCTTTCTTTTTTCATTGCCTTTTGGTTTTTTTCGTATTCATAATGTCATTCTGCCAGTGGTTTTGAGTTTTAGTTGAACAGTTCTTCATTAGTTTCTCATTTTAGGTGTCAATGGTCCACTTCTGGGCGTGGCTTCTTTGATTTTTTTTTTGGTGTCGTTGTTGGTTTGTTTCTGTCTAATTAGCGCGGGTTATTGGCTGCTCTGTAGCTTGCCAACCATGTGCTTGCTTTTGGGTCTGGAGACTGGAAGGATGGCCGAGCTTTTTGTGGATTGGTCAAGCTGCTTTCTCCCTCGATCATTGTCGACTCTGGCGCTCTTGGGAGGTGGTTGTAATTTCCAGGTTTTGTGGATTGCTAAGCTTTGGGGGAGAGGTGATCCCTCGGTCTGACTCAGCTTCTTCTCTAAATTGAGCTAATGTGGTGGCTACTTCTTTCTATGATTGGGACGACAACAACATCATTATGTATTTAATGCATAAACCCACTTGGCCTCACCTTTGGTTTCTTCCCAACATTGGGAGAGGTTATTCTGTTGAGTTGAAGTTAACTCCTATTTAGTTTAGGATTGTTATTTTTGGTTCTCCCTTGCTATTTCTTCTTTGGGTTATTTGCCTGACTGAATGGAACAAGATGAGTGTCTCTTCTATTTAGTTGATTTTTCATTTGGTTTCAGTTATTTTTTGGCAGTTATGGATTTTTTACTTCTATTGTCAACTCATGTTGGGCGTTGTTGGCCTTTGGTGTTGGTTTTTGCAGCTTCTGTCCCTGTTTTCTCACCTTCTTTCTCATCAGGATTTGGAGGACTATTTAACAGGTCATATCTTTTGGTTCTCTCCTTTGAATTATCTTGCATTTTTTCTTGGTCTATTCGTTGCTTCCTTTTCCCCCTGTTTTTAGCTTCCAGTATTGCCCTCTAAGTTTATTTTGTGTCCCCTGTTTGTTTGATTGCACTTCTTTATATGTTCTTCACATTGTTATTTGCTTACCTTTTGATTATGCTTTTTGTTTTTTAACTTCTGTGTTATTTTGGTCTTTGTTGCTTGGCTTTTGATCATTGCTTCTGTTGTTACCTTTTCTTTTCTTCCACTGTGCATGATTTATTGGTCTTTCATTGCCTATGCCTAGATTCATTTTGTAGGGGCTTCTCAGTCTCTCTTGTGGCCTGTGAGTTGATTTCCTTGCATTATTTTGTTTTCTTTTTCTTAACAAAGCTGGGAAAAGTTTACTGGAAATCCAGAGGATGAGAGAAATTGTTGTAGATCAGAGTCCTTGTGAGAGGTTGAAGCAATTAGTATGTGGCCATTTTGTGTTCCAACTTCTGGTGTTGTGTTTGTTCATTACTTTAATGCCTTTTCTATTTTGATTTAGAAAACAAGAAAAATATTAAAATTTGGGTCCACGTGAATTTTCTCCTCGGATTTGTTTTCACCTTTTCTTTTACTTCATTTCTCATTCCATTGCAATTTGCTTTAGGGATTTGCACAACACATCACATGCTGGAGAGATACAGAACTTGGAAGGCCTTCAACATCTCGAGAAACTGTATGCACGCATCACTTGCTGGCAACAATTTTCAACTGAAGACAAAGTCCTGAGTAGCTTATGTTGTTCCCAGTAATGATATGGAAAAAAGGAGGTCTAACTTCCATAATTTTGGTTAATATGCTGCCTATTAGATGGTAGACTAACCAATCCTGCTGGTGAGCCTGTTATTAAGAGTGTTAGGACTAAAGAAGAAGGGAGAAACAATGGGGAGGCTCTTCTTTCTCCTCTATAAATTTTATCTACTGTTTCCAGTGAAAAAGCCAGAGTTAGTATCCAGCTTTCCTATGCAAAAATCTGTTGATTCTTTAGCGTTCATGAGATGTCATGTGATGGCGACAAATTCTGCAAGTCCCAGTGGAGCTGTAGGGTTGGTATGTTTATATTTCATATATTCTTTAGAAATTCCTTGCTCTTATAAGCTCTAGATTTTACTTTGTTAAACAAGTGAATCATATGTCAACGTTTATCTCTGTAGGAGTGTAATTTGCAATTCAATTGGCTCTAGAACTGCCCTTTTTTTCTCAATGTTGCAATAACTATGTTCTTTTTCACTTACAATTTGCGTCAAATGCCATTTATGTCAAAACTAGCATAAGGTATTCGTTGGCTTGCTAGTGAGGTACTCATTCACTGGTTACAAGAAAGAAAATGGTTGCTGGGCCTCCTAGATCTCAAGTTTCTTAGAGAAATTTTATCCTGCAGACATCGTGCATATTAATCCTCTGCAAAGTAAGATAGGGATGCAGATATTCTCCATCCATTTTTTTTTTACCCATATATTTTTTTTATTCAATTGTTTTGCTAACAGTGTTTTTTATTATCATTTTATTAAATAAAACATTTATTCCAAAATATAATATTATTAAATATAATAAATTATATGTTTCGTATTTCAAAATTAGATATTTACAGTCATATATATATATATATATATATATATATATATATAATTTGTTTTTAATTTAGTATTTTATTAAATATCATTTATTTTTTACTTTATTTTCACGTAAAATTATAATATATTTTTTTAATATATGCAACCTTACATAAATTTTTTTTTGCTTTGATTTTATTCAATCGTTTTCATATGTGTTTGTTTTTATTATCGTTTGATTAATTAAATAGTTTATTCTTAAAAACAAAGTTATTAGACGCAACTTAGTACATGATCTATGTTTCGAGATCAAATTTCTTGATTTATATCTATTTTTTATTTTTCAAGTTTTATCCATGGTTTTATTACTGGAAATTTTTTATGGAAAAAAAATATTAAAAAAACCTATATATTTATTTTTTTACTTAGAAATAAAATTATTCGATCCATGACAAAGCGCGGGTCAAATAACTTGTGTGTGTGAAGTGTATTTTATTGTACTAGTCTTTTTTGGCAACGTGTATTATTAAAATTTTATTTCATATTTTTTATTATTTTTTTATGAATAGCTTCAATAATTAATAATTAGAAAATAATAAATTATGTATGTGTTTGTGAATTTATTATATGGACTTCAAGAAATAAGCTTTAAAAAATTTGTTTAATTTTCTTATAAGCATTGTTAAAAATTAAAACAAAATTACTTATATTATATTATCATAATTTTTATCTTTTTTTTTCAAAACTAAAAAATAAAAAGAGAGCGACATTTTTTCTTGCCACAAACATAAATAAATATTTTTTTTTCAATTAAAAAAATATATCTTATCATTTAAAAAATATAAAGTTAGTTCAATAACAAGATAAAAATAAGAAATTATTGGATTTTCTTTTAATTACATATAATTATCAATATATAAAATTAAAAACTCTTAAAAAAAACTACAAATAAAAAAAATGGATTTTTTTAATATTGATATTTTAATATTAAAAAATTAAAAAAAATTCCCTACAAAAATAATTATTATATTATAAAATTTTTGAATTACTTTTGTTTAAAAGATTTTTTATTTAGATAAAATCTATAAATAACTCAAACACATAAAGTGTATCTGTTAATAAATTTTTTTTCAAAAGTTATAGTTTTTATGAATTATTTTATTTTAAAGAGTTCATTTTTATTAAATGTGGGAATAATATTAAAGATATAGGCATGGATAAAAAGTTTATGTTATCTTTCAATTAAAAAGTCCTTTTATATATTAGTAAAATCTATCAAAAAGTATAAATATTTTTATCTAAAGTAGTCAAGATAATATGCGATAAGAACCAAGGGCTGCCTATAAAAAAAAATGAGGACTAATTCAATAATGTTTTCAATTCTGAAGTATTTTTCTTAATTTTTAATTTTAATTATATGTGAAGTGAATTGAAATTATGAATACAGGCATGAAGATAAATTTTTTGAATCATTATGTTTAAGGGGGCTTTTTAATACGAGTAACAATTAAAAAAATAAAAAAATACTATAATTCATAATCTTTCTTTTTAATTGTCAATTTTGATTATTTATATTTAGCAATTTCTAAAATCAAAAAATCTCTAAAAAAATATTTATGAATTACTTCAAATAAAGTCCACATATAATAACAGAAATTATACATAAAGTTAAATTATATGGTAGAAATCTTATTCATCAAAACTCATTACATTGTGGATTGAAGCACTATTAGCAAAAGACTTATTCATCAAGATTCATGGTATTATGGATTGAAGCAATGTAATGAAAGGTAAAATTGTTTTTTTTATTAGGATGCATTTGGTATTGAAGAGATGGTTTGAGAGAAAATGGTCAGTGCAAATTTTGGATGGGCCATGGTGGGGCTGTAAACACTTGGCTCTAGGCTGCCACACCCTGCCATAGAGAGTTTCAAAGGCTACAGAAACTTGGCACTGGGCTGTCATGCCGTGAATGCTAGGACCAGACCTACGCGCTTGATTGCAGAACCAAGTTAGTAAGTCTGTAGAACCACGCGCCTAGGGTCTAAAGGGTTGCTAGGTTGTTGTAGTAAGACCCAATAGCGTTGGGTCCTACTAGACCATTAGAGTTGGGTCCTGCCCCAGCAGGACCCAAGACTTTAATTATTTTTTTATATACAGTAAAGAGAAAATAAATAGATGAGGATTTTTTTATATTATACAAAAATTAGGTGGTGATATTGTTTTTTCATTTGAGGTTGGGTTGAATTTTCTTATTAAAACATGTTTGTTTTTATTTTTCAAAAATGCTTCTAAAAATAAAAAAATTATGACAGTGAGCGGAATTCAAGGGATATGATGTTGGTAAGAGGACCGAAGGCAATATTTCCAGTAAATTGGTTTTCAGAAACATCTAATAGCTGTAGAGATGATAAGTTTCCCAAACAATCTAGGAGTGAACCTCCTAAATTATTTACAGAGAGATCTAATTGCTTCAGATTTTTCAATTCACACATACAATTTATTTCCAAACAGTCAAAATAGTCTTGAAAGAATCTTTTATTGATGATGTAATTATAGGCGGATGGAGAGTTGTTAATTTACTTTGAGCGGGTAGGGTGCTATGGAGGTCACCAACAAACAAAACTTTAAGAGCAGGCATTGCTCCAATGTTCTGGAGAAAGTTTATTGGGAGAGAAGTATTATCATTTTATTATTTATTTCAAAATAAGAGCGCACTATTTCTGAATGACTTACAGTTTATCTCTGGTTAAGTGATTTACAGTTGATTGAATAACTGAGGTATTGTGTAAGTGTTGTCATAAATCAGTGCATAGAATACTTTGTAGTGGTTTTGGCAATGAGAAGTCCAAATCAGTTCCCTTCCTTATATATTTAGTTCAAATAACTAATCAGATAGAAAGGCTGAGCATAAAGACAGTACACTACAAGTTAAGAACCCAATAGCTAGACATACAAGACAAACAATCATCACAAACCAGGAAAGACCGTCTCCCCAGTAACAAATTCATCTTCTGAAGTTGGAGAACTTGTGAAAACTAGCCACCACAAAATAGTAGCAAGTATCTATGCAGTCTTCGATGAAGTACAACCACCTGCGTCGCCAATATGGATTGATGTAGAGAACTGTTGCAATCGTCATCACCACAGCTGTGTAACATACACCAAAACTGATGTAGAAGAACTCCATGTCTATGAAACCATCATCTCCTTGTTCATCATCAGGCACTGGCTGTGACGGCACTGCTTCCTCACTACAATTGTTTTGCAATGGAGGTCCACACAAGAAAGGATTTCCTTCGTAACAGCTTTCATCGAAGGTTCCAAACTGATTTTTTCTCTCAGGTGTCTTACCTGACAAGTTATTGTGCGCCACACTAAAAACTTCCAGTGTGGTAATTTCAGTAAGTTGTGGAGGGATGGCACCATTCAAGCTATTGTAAGAAAGATCCAAACTCTCAATCTGCTTTAGGTTTGAGAATGTTGCAGGGATAGATCCAGTGAGATTGTTGTGTGATAAGTTTAATGACAATATCTCACTTAAGTTTCCAAATTCTGGTGGGATTGCTCCTACGAAGTTGTTATTGGAGAGATCAATACCAGACATGTAGCTGAGAATTTTCCCCTTGTAACCATAATACATATTTTTAGTTGCAAATTCTATCACTTCTTCTGTAAAGTTCGTCCAATAACCCTTTAACAAGGTGTACATACTATGCACTACTGGTGGACCCATTGTTTCATAATAAGCCTTTTGTATGGACCCTGGTAGCAAAAGATATCCGAGATTCGCTGACGCTTTCTGGGAACTTTCCTTGAAAGTAAGATTTCCCAAACAAGAGGGTAGTGGACAAGAGAGCTGGTTTTGGGAAACATCCAAAATGCTTAATTGTTCTAATAAGCATAATTGAACAGGGAGCTCACCATCAAAGTGATTAGCTCTCAGAAGAAGAACACTCAATGATGAAAGATTGCCAATCCAATTTAGAATTGAGCCGGTGAAGCTATTATCTCCAAGATCCATCGTAACTAGGGAAGAGCTGTTATAAAATCCATATGTTAATGGACCGCTCAATCTATTTTTAGATAGATGCACATGGATTATAGATGGTGGACTGAAACAAGATGGTATATATCCAGACAAGTTGTTCTCAGAAAGGTCCAAATATAAAAGCTCATCAAGCTTACAAAAGTCTCTTGGGATTGGACCTTTAAAATGGTTTTTGGACAAATCAATTGCTCCAAGGTTTGTAGAATTGATGAACGACCTTGGAAGCATGCCTGAAAATTGATTGTTACTCAAATCTAATACAGTCCACAAGTTCCGCCTATATAACGGAAAATCTGATATCTTACCCCAAAAGTTGTTACCACCTAGATAGAGATATTCTGAGGTAGAAGAATTGAACACCAAGGTTGATATTTGCCCACCCAAATTGTTGTTGACAGCTTGAGATACTGTAATGTTGTTAGTAGTTCTAGTTTTACTGTAGACAAGTGATTGTTGGATAAATCTAAAATTTCCAAAGAGCTAATATTTCCTAAACAAGAAGGAATACAACCCGTGAATCCATTCTTAGCCATCCTTAAGCTCTTCAAATTTGGAAAGATCAAACAACTATCCTTTGGAATTTGACCGTTCATGTTGTTGTTGGATATATCTAATTCGGTTATTTTTGGATACGGGTGATCTTGCAATTGCAAAGTACCAACAAAGGAGTTCTTGCTTAGATCTAGTTGCTCCAATCGTGTATTGTTCTTAAGCAACCACGATGGAAACATTCCGGTGATGTTGTTGTGGGAGAGATCAAGGAATCTTAAGTGGTATTGGTAATAGAGGAAGTCGGGAATTTCTACATTGAGTGCTTCCGATGTTGGACTACTTGACAAGCGGAAAAAGACTAGTTGAAACTTTGGAATCAAATTATCAAAGGCAGCAGATTCCGTTACTAATCTGTTGTTCTCACTGGAGAAGAACTTGAGGCTTGAGTGGTTCATAAAAGGCTTCATTGAAATGGGAACTTCAAAAAAGTTATTTGATAGTGAGAGGAATTCAAGGGATGTGAGGTTGGTAAGACTAGTTGAAACTTTGGAATCAAATTATCAAAGGCAGCAGATTCCGTTACTAATCTGTTGTTCTCACTGGAGAAGAACTTGAGGCTTGAGTGGTTCATAAAAGGCTTCATTGAAATGGGAACTTCAAAAAAGTTATTTGATAGTGAGAGGAATTCAAGGGATGTGAGGTTGGTAAGAGGACCGGAGACAATATTTCCAGTAAACTGGTTTTTAGAAACATCTAATAGTTGTAGAGATGACAAGTTTCCCAAACATTTGGGGAGTGAACCTCCTAAATTATTTCCAGAAAGATCCAACTGCTTCAGATTCTTTAATTCACACCATCCTGTACAATTTATGGATATAAAGTCGTTAAAGATGAAAGCAAAGTCAAACATGATAAAATGCTATCATTAAATTGATCATTGCATAGATATAAAGTCCTCTTTTTTTTTATAATGTAATGAGTATTATTGATTATTAAACATAGTTTTAATTACTGATAATAAGTTTTGAACAATAATTTAATTTCATTAGTTTTTAATAATATAATATTTTTGAAAATTATGAAATATTGTGTGTTTTTAACTAACTTGTTCTTTTGATATGTTTGTTATCAAACTTAAAGTAGGTGGGGTGTCCTTTCAACGCCGCTCTTGAGTTGCCGGTCACGAACTTGGAACTCAGGTTTTGACAAAATTGATTTTTGTATAGCTATAAAGTCCTCATTTTTCTTGATAAAAAAACAATATAATTAAGAGAACGTCATGTGAAGCATTTAGGTAGAAACTGTGTATTATACCTGATCCTGTAAACATATTCTTTGACAGATCCAAAGACTTGAGGGATGAAAGCCCACTCAGAATTGATAAGATGCTGTTGTTCAATCGATTGCCTCGCAGGCCAAGGTTCTCTAACTTTCCCAGCCTCATCGGTAGGAGTTGAAAACCTACAAGATATATAATTCTCAAATTATACATAAAAAATATACAGTGCATAGATTAAGGAAGAAGATAGATTGCAATTATCCATTGATCTATACATCGTCACTTGTAATTTTTAATCATCCTAGTTTTGATCTCTTCCTGTCTTATTAGAAAAACAATTTATGGATAAGATCAAAGCTCCATAGATATAATTCTTCATAGATGAAAGCGCAATCAAACATGATGAAATGCTATCGTTGATACTTATATATATATATATATATATATAGTCCTCAATTTTCTTGATAAAGAGAATGTAACTTACTATTGATAGATCCTGTCAGCTGATTGCCGGATAGATCCAAAGACCTGAGGGATGAAAATCCAGTTAGAGATGGAAAAATGCTATCGTTGTATTGATTCCAGCTTAGATGAAGGTTCTCCAGCTTTTTCAACCTTGATGACAAGACTTTGAGACCTGCATGATGTTTCTCAAAAGCATATTGGAAGGAAATATTAAACGCATAGAAAGAAATGATATGAGAAGGAGAAAAGAAAATGTTTTTTCGAAGCTAAATAATTAAAAGCTTACCATAGAAGCTACCTCCTGATCCAGCTGTCAACCCATTGTCTGATAGATCTAAAAACTTGAGAGTGGAAAGGTTACCATTGAAACATGACAAAATGCTTTTATCATTATTAAATCGGTTTTCACTTAGGCCAAGTTTCCTCAGTTTTGATGATAGGACTTCGAAGCCTGGAAGAGAATCATCAAAGGAATATAATTGATGACATTAAACACCAACCAACCTTCATTTATTTTATGATTATTTATTTTATGATTATAAGTGCAGAAACATTGAACTAACCTTCATTCTCCAAGCAACCAACCAAACTAGCCCTTCCCAAATCAAGACTTTGCAATTCTTTAAAAGGCAGAAACAAAGATGCGTTGAGAACCCAATCGCCCAAGCTCTTATCTCTTTCATCAAAAAGAGAGACTTGGATCACTCGCCTTGTAGTGTTATCACACTCGATCCCAGACCACTCACAACAATTACTACTGCCCACCCAATCTCTCAAGGAAAAGCCATCTGGGTCGATCAAAGATTGGATCTCCAAGAGACCAATCCTCTCTTCCTCCGAACACCCATAACAACGACCATGCCATTCGCCAACCAAAGTGAATAATGCTAGCAACATCCAAGCCCCCATTCTTTTCATCATCATCTTAGATAATTCTATGAACCACGTACTACGTAGAATATTGTTGTTTGTTATGTGCCTTTGGGCAACCATAGAGGTCCTATTTATACTACACTATGGCCATTTCCACGACTTTATCTGCATATTCTATGTTGTGCAGATGTTTTCTTTATTTCATTTATTTTTGGAATATTTTTGGATTTGAATATTATTTTATTGTTTAGCACGTAGTCTATTCGCCAGGTTGGGAAAAATATTCAAATTAGTTATGTGCCTTATTGACTGGGAGTCCATTATTGTCGTAGTGCTGGGGTGAATTCAAAACTAAACATACTTATAAATTCAAAACTAAAATAATTCTTCTAAAAATATATAATATTATATGCTCTTAATTATTCAGGATCATTAAGCATACAGTTTCATATATATAGGGCCGGCTACAAGGTGGTGATATATCCTTAAATCACCTGTATATATAAACTTGTCTTACAATTGGAATTGAACTTTATTCTTTTGACCAAAAAATTGCACTTGCATTGAACTTTGAAAGGATCAAGTGGCCACGATCCATTTCATGATCCTTTCGATTCAAGATCAATTGCAGAGTGCTTATTACGTGAAATTTGTCTAACCCTACTAGATATATAAACTTGATCAGTCGTTAAAATATTTACTCTCTACGTTGATTTTCTATATTCTAAATTTGAAATCAGTACTCAAAAGAAGTATTTTTTTTTAATATCTTCTGAAGATTTTTTCTTGAAAAAAAAAAAAAACTTAATGGCAGTGGATCAAAGAATCTCTCTCTCTCTCTAAATATTTTTATTTTTTTTCGTAGAAAGATCTCCTTTATTGTTTCGTAGTAAGGTTTTTTTAACTAGGGTTAAGTTAGTTGAAAACCTGATTTTTTTTACCATAATAATATCATTTAAGAAAAAAAACCTGTAAAGCACAAGAACAGACATGCCTAAAAATAAGTGAATCACCTATCTTAATCATACTTAAAGTCAACTTATAACAAAAAAAAAATGATAATATAATACATACCTAAAAAAGGTTAAAACTATAATTATAAAATTCAGTCCAACAAATTAATTTAATGACATGTGGATATATAGCTATCTCGTATGGGTCAAATCAATAAAAGAACTAATTTACTCTATAAAAAAATATTATTATTTTTAAAAAATAAAATATTAAATTAATCTGAGTTAGTTTCAAATAAAAATTCCAGGTAAGTGAACACCCTAATCAATTTTGAAAAAAAAATACAATGGTTGGTTTAGAAAAGTAAAATATGTATTCTGTGTTGAAGGAACGTGCGCAAGTCACGGAAAGACATTTTTTACTGGAATTTTATGTTTTTTTTTTATAGTAAACGAGTGAATTATATATTAAACAGTCCCATTAAGTAGGTGGAACTGAACGAAAGATAAATACAATTTTATGACTTTATCTGCACATCTTGTGCAGCTTCTATGTTTTGAGATGTTTTCTTTATTTCATTTCTTTTTGGAATATTTTTGGATTTGAATATTATTTTATTTTATTTTATTGTTTAGCACTTAGTCTA
>Ga0325410_1001457_pt1 | contig 26235 bp, 10 predicted proteins | sample PopdelMetagenome_16_FD_206182 | JGI IMG/M metagenome (GOLD analysis project Ga0325410, IMG submission 206182) | Populus deltoides microbial communities from Bellville, Georgia, United States - Xylem-PdIQD-R3 | ecosystem: Host-associated > Plants > Phyllosphere > Stem > Wood/Secondary xylem...
TAAAAAATTATTTTAATGTATTTCAGAGAAAAAATACTTTAAATAATAACCGCTAACACTCTTATAAACACCCTATTAATATTAATAAAGATATTAAAATTTAAATGAAATGAATCCATGTAATGATAATATCATATTTTAGAGTGAAGCATTTCCAAGTACGAAATGAAATGATCCCAACCCATTGATTTAAGATAGGAATACTTGGGATAAGATGGACCACAAAATAGGTTGGTTTGATCCCAACAAAGGGAAGTAACATAGCAATTATTTTTAGAACATGATTGGAATCATGGTTATCACGTGTTTTTAAAATTCTAAAATTTTAATTTAAAATTATTTTTTATATTTTTTTATTATTTTAATATGCTAATATTAAAAAAATTATTTAAAAAAATTTTATAAAAAATATTTTTTTTAAAAATCACTATTATAATACTAACCTAAAAAGATAAGCTACTAGAAAGACATGAGCTGCTTAAAGGATAACCATAGGATCATTTAATTCCAAGTGAGACCTCACTCACTATTTTCACCTCAATCTCTACCATACCATGATAGGAACACATACTGCTTATCCAAATTGCAAATGTATGCTTGTTTATTTTTGTGGATGAAAAATATTTTTTTTGTAAAAAAATAATTTTTTTAGTATTTTTAAATTATTTTGGTGCCTTAATATTAAAAATAAATTTATTTTAAATATTATTTTAAAATAAAAAATACCTTGAAAAAATCTGATAACACAATCCAGGCTGCTGCAATTATACACCACCACCAAACAAGACCTTAAATCTTGACTTTCAAAATTTTCCCTCTTTTACGATCAAGTGGCGAGATATGAATGGATAATGAGAAGTTAACAGCACGTAGCTGGAACCTTCAATTCAAAAAAAATAAAAAAGAGTGGGTCCACTCTGAAACACCACCACACTTAAATTCCTCTGCTAGATAGAAGCTTACTGTTTCGCGCGTGGGGTTTACCCTCTTCATATCAAATTAGGGCAGGGATTGTTTGGGTAACGAACAGGGGAGGGAAGAAAGGAGGTGTGACAAATTAGCTCTGGTACTGTTTTAAGAGAAAAATCACCACTTGCAATTCCAGCTTAATTAGCATATCTCTATTTTATTTTTTCAATTCATATTAAGCTATGATTTTTCTTTTCTTTTTTTTTTTAATTAAAAAAAAACAACTCATTCCCCTCCTCCATCCAACAAACAAACACAGCACAAATGAAAGAAACCGAGGGGTGTGAGCTGTGGAGGGGTTGTGTGTGAATGGACCCCACCACCCATGTGCCCTCCTTCCTGTCTCCACCAGCTCCTGCCGCTCAATGATTAGCTAGCTCTCTCCTTCCCCCCCCCCCCTCCCCCCCCCTCCTCCAAAAACCCTCTTGCTCTCAAAACCCGCAAAATCCATCCTTTCTCTCTCTATTAACCCACCATTTTTAGCTCCCCTCGCTCTTCTTCACACCATGTCAGAAAACAGTGGCGCTGTAAATAACGGATCTTTGATAGACCCACAAAGAAACCAGCCACCTGGAGGTGGTGGTGGGGGAGGAGGAGTAGTTACTAATGGAGCTTTAGTTGCTAAAAAGCCACCTTCTAAAGACCGTCATAGCAAAGTTGATGGTCGTGGAAGGAGGATTCGGATGCCGATCATTTGTGCTGCTAGAGTTTTTCAGTTGACTCGTGAATTGGGTCATAAGTCCGATGGACAAACTATTGAATGGCTACTTCGTCAAGCTGAGCCTTCGATTATTGCTGCTACTGGTACTGGAACTACTCCTGCTAGTTTTTCTACTGTTTCTGTTTCGGTTCGTGCTGGTGGGAATTCAAATTCTATATCTTCTCTTTCGAGCAATAATATTCATCCGGTTGGTTCTTTGGAGCACAAGCCTTTGTTAGGCCCCGCGCCGTTTATACTTGGGAAAAGGATGCGGCCGGATGAGGATGGTAATGGTGGTGGGAAGGACGATGATGGGGTTTCTGTGGGCCCCACAATTGGGTCATTAATGGGCCCCACATCAACAGCCGGGCCTGGTGGGTTCTGGGCTTTACCTGCCAGGCCCGATTTTTGGGGGTTCGCTGCCGCTGCACCGCCGGAAATGGTTGTTCAGCCGACTGCGGTGCAGCAGTCTTCACTGTTTATGCACCAGCAGCATGCTGCGGCTATGGGAGAAGCGTCGGCGGCAAGAGTGGGGAATTATCTTCCTGGTCATTTGAATTTGCTGGCTTCTTTGTCGAGTGGACATGGAAGTTCAGGAAGGAGAGAGGATGATCACCGTTGAATGTGGAGAAATGGGATCTTGGTAGTGTTGGTGTATGGTATATATTATAAGAATGTGTTATGTTAAATTGGCGCTTTTTTTTTTTTTTTGCTTGTGTGTGAAGATGGACGAGAAGAATTTTAGTGAAGATTAGGGTTAGGGTTTAGGATTTGGGAGAATTTAAGTAATGAATGCATGAATTTAATTAGGGGTTCTTTGTAGTAAGTTTGTTTGGAGATTAATTAGGGTTTTTTAGGGTTCAAATTGTTTAGGTTCTTGGGGGTTTTGATGGAGGAGGAATGGAGTGAAGAATTATGGTTTTGTGATTCAAATTCTGTGGCTGAAGCTGCAAAGGTTTTTTTTTCATAATGGATTAGGGGAGTCTGGCGCAAATCTATATCAGGCTTTGTGTTCTTATTTTGGGAGAAACTTGTCAAAGTTTGGCTAGAAGTATGAGTGCTTTATGCTCTTAGTGACTTCTTCCTATTTTGGACATTTAGCTTTCTTTTCCATGGTGTGACACAATGCTTGCAAATGTGTGTTTGAAGCAATGTCATGTTTTGTCTCAATAGCTGGGTGATCAAAACAATGGAAAAGTGGAGTTTTCTGGGTGTCATTCTGCTTGCTTTGTATTTAATCCGACGATGCCCTGTAATTCTGGACTTCTAGTCTCCCCAAATTCGTCGAATTTTCCTTTGCTCCCATGGAGGATGAAGAGTTGATATCGTTTGATGCAATTTGTGTTATGGTTCGATGACAACAGTGGTGGTTCTTTCGGTGCTTAGCTTGTGATTTGCCACGGTGGTTGCAAACTGTTTCTTGCACTCTTCCGCTTTCAGGGTATGTGATGGTGTATTGATCTCAAAGGAGACTGCTGAGTGTTCTTATTAGGGGGCTTTCAGGGTATGTGTTGGTGTATTGATCTCAAAGGAGACTGCTGTGTGTGGGGGAAACCCTGGGTGCCTCTTTGTAAGACGGCTGTTTCGAAACTTATCAGTATTCTTAGCCATTTCTCTGATCAATTAGTGTGATAATAATGTGTGTTCCACGTATGTAAGTGGATTGTTTTTCAGGTGACTGTTGTGTGAATAAGAAACCCAAGTGTTTCTCTCAATTCAATCTGTTGCTTGTGTGCCATTGCCTTTTGCTCGATGTATATATCAACTCATTATGCTATCAATAAGTATAATCCACATTACTTAATCTGGCTTTCTCGGCTTGTTCTTTTCATATTTGAATCTTCTACCCAACAATCCATGGAGTTCTTTGAAGCAATTATTGCTAGTAACTTCGAAAAGTTTGCGTGGAAGAAGGGAGTTCTACCATTCACTAATTAATGAGCAGGTGGAGAATTCATGCTAGCAAGCTGTGTTTGTTGACGGTTGTGATAGATTGTGTTACAGGTCATATCATATCATTTTCTTGTAAACTGGTTTGTTTCGCCTGGGATCCAGATTTCCTTCAAGGATTTCATTTTCTGTTCAAGTCATCGCAGGTGTTGTATCCGATATTATCATCCCAAGTCTTCTTCGACAGTTTCTTGCTCGGATCCATGTCTTGTATCAATTGTAAGATGATACATTTCATCTTTTTCTTGTATCTTAATGTAGACCGGTAGTAGTTGGGCAAATCATAAAGAAAGCTAAATGATACAGGGATTTCACTATAGCTCTAGACATAGATTATTATGGATTATGACAGTGAAATTACATGGATATATTGTGTAATTAATAGGACCATGAGAGGTGTTTTAATATTTTTCACGTTGTATTTTTTATTTTTTAATAGAAAAATTATTGACACGTGTTTCATATGCCCCTAGTAAGTGGGCGGCGCTCGAGCCATTAAGGAGGAGCGTGAAATGCTTCTCGGAGGCCAAATTTGGCCATTCACCGTATAAATAGATGCGCAGCTGTGCTCTTTTCCACATGGTGCGACGTGTGTAGACATCATGGTTGGATTGCCGCCGATAATCGATTGTTTGTGTTTTTTCTTTCTTTTCTCTCTCCTGACAACTAAAGTGTACAATTGCCCTTTTTTTATTTGTTGTTTGCTTGGGTTTGACATGAGTTGCTAGATTTAGGCACCTTTGGTCTGGCATGGTTGCCAGACCTAGACACCTTGGGACTGACTTCATTGCCAGACCCATGACACTTGGGTCTGAAATGGTTGTTATGTCCAAGCACTTTGAGTCTGACAACCATGTTTGGTGCCATACCCAGGTGCGGGTCTAATATGACTGTCAGACCCAAGTTGGGTGGGTCTCGTAGCTATGCTAGACGCGTGTTCCATACGCCCCAGCGAGTGAGCGGCACTCAAGCCATTAAGGAGGTGCATGAGATGCTTCCTGGTGGTCAAATATGGTCATCCGTTGTATAAATAGATGTGCAGCCATGCCCTCTTTCACATGGTGTGGTACGTGTAGACATATCATGATTGGATTGCAGCCGGTGATCAATTGTTTGTGTTTTTTTTCTCTTTCCCGACAACTAAAGTGCACAATTGTCTTCTTTTTGTTTGTTGTTAGCTTGAGACTGACATGACTTCTAGATCCAGGCACGGGTCTGACATTAGTGCCATACCCAGAGCGCATAAAATATTCTCTATACTCTTAATATTTTTTTATATATTCTTTTAAAAAATTAATATTAACCCACTACAGAGAACGGATCAATATACTAGTTTTTGTATTTGGAGCGAGTTGAGTTTATGTATTCGAAGGTATGTTTCGTGAGGTAGGGTTGGAATTATGTTTTATTTTGTTTCAATTATAGTTTCGAAAGTATTTGGTTAATCAACTCAAATTTGAATGGATTCATCAAAAACTCTTTCTTGCAACTTTGATTATGAAAAATCTAAAATTTATAGCTTTTGTTTTTGTTTTTTTAAATTTACCTTTTCAAACTGCCTGATGAATCTCTGGTTGCTCCATTTATTTGAGGTCTGCCAGAACAAACCCATCTGTATTTCCCAGCCATGGATTTATGTTTAGATGGCATCTCTCATTTGTGAACTCTTGGCCATTATTATTTTATTTGAAGTCATGTTGTCAAAGGCCAAGCATCTCTTATTTGTATTTGTGAACTATTGTCAATTATTATTATTATTATTGTATTCGAAGTCATAGGCCAATGCTCCGGGTGATTTAGTTTCGACTTCCAAGGATTCCATGGCTGGTTTTGAAGGAGTGGTCGAGTTGCGTGTGGCAATCAATGTTAAAGATAAGGGATAACACAGGATGACATGAATCAAACTTTGATGTTGCATTTGATGACGAGGAGGGGAGTAGTAGAAATGCAACAAACTAATTACGAATAGTTTCTGTTAATTTTTAAAGTATTTTTTTTATTAATATATTAAAATAATATTTTTTATTTTTTAAAATTATTTTAAAAGAAAAAAATAATTTTTTTTTGAATTTTTTTCAAAAACATGTGAAAACAAATTGACTATAATTATAGCGGGAGGAGCGTAAATTTTGAAAAATTAAAAAGAACAAGATCCATTTGTCGTGTCGAGATTTGTACTTGGTTGTGTTCATTTGGATTAGGGCAAACCAAAAAGATTAAAAATATGCTAATAATTGATAGGTTAACCTTCTTTTATTTAATTAATTAAACCATTTAATTATAAAAAGTTTTTTTTTATTATTATTTTCAATAATAATAATATTGATACTAATATTAAAAATTATTATCACTATTTTTATTAACAATAATATTAATTTTTTTAAATTAGATTTATTACTAATATATATGGTTTATATTCATATTGTTTTTTTTTTCATGTTTATACTTTGTAGGAATTTGAGCAAAACAAGGGATGCTTTAGATTCCATTAGCCTTGATAATATTGACCTAACTTTATATTTAAAATATTTGTGTTAAAACATTTTATTTTCATAATATTTTGATATTTTATTTAAGTTGAATTACTTTAAGTTAAAAACTTATTTAATCTTGACTATTTATAAATATTTTAAATTTTAAAATTATTTTTGTTTGATATTGTGTTTGTATTGCATAATTTATAATTAATTTATCTTAAATTTGAATTATATTTGTTGAATATATATATATATATATATGAACAGTATAATCTCGAAACGATATGTCGAAATACTCCGAAACTAAAACATTTTATTCTAATTAAAAAAAACAAAATATTTATTAAAATAGAATTGATAATCTTGATAATTATAGCAAGAGAAGGGTAAATTTTAAAAAATTAAAAAGAATGAAATTCATTTGTCGTGTCAAGATTTATACTTGGTTGTGTTCGTTTGGATTAGGGCAAACCAAAAAAGTTAAAAAATATGCTAATAATTGATAGGGTCCTACATTTTTAATGCTCGGAGAAAAATGGTATGGTCCTGTCACTTTGAATCAGCTCCGACTTTAATTTATTAAATTGACACAAAATATTTCCATGCATGCATGGTGAGGACTGAGCCCATTTATTCATGGGCCCATATTAATGGGCCGCATATGAAACCGAAGAATTATATGATCAAATAAGCATAAAATAAAATACAGAATGCCCCCATGCAGGATCGAACTACAGACCTTCAGTTTACAAGACTGACGCTCTACCACTGAGCTATAGGGGCACATTACGTCAGTTCTTCGCATTGTTTGTATTGTACCATTATCTCTTTAGCTAAGCCCCACCCAACAAAACCGGGCCACACGAGTGAGTAAGAGACCTCAATTAAGAGGAGTGACCACACAAGAAAAACGTAGAGGGCAACAAAAACAACCATGGCTTCGTCAAAAGGAGTAGCCACCAGTCCAGCTGCGGCGAGAGCATCAGATATGGAGAAAATGAGTATAGAACAACTAAAAGCAGTAAAAGAACAAACAGATCTTGAATTCAATCTCTTACAAGACAGTCTTAACAACATTAAGACAGCCACTGGTCGTCTTGAAGTCGCCGCCACTTCACTTAATGACCTCTCTCACCGTCCCCAAGGTAAACCCTTTATTGCTTTCTTGTTAAAGTTTTTATTTTTCTTGCTTGTCTTGAAGGTCGAAGATTGGATCTCTATGATTTCTTTGTGTGCTTTTGTGGGTTTTGTTTTGTGGGGTTTTTGTGAAAATTAGGAAAGAAGATGTTGGTGCCATTAACTGCTTCACTTTATGTACCTGGTACACTTGATGATGCTGATAGAGTTCTTGTTGATATTGGTACTGGATATTTTGTTGAGGTTAGTTGGTACAAGTTTGATGGCTTTTTTGAATTTCATTTAGTGGATTAGCAATGTATTGGATTGCGTTAACCTGATTAAATTCTTTGTTTGTTTGTTTGTTATGATAATAGAAAACAATGAATGAAGGGAAAGATTATTGCGAGCGCAAGATTAACTTGTTGAAGTCTAATTTTGATCAGCTTATTGAGGTATGTTTTCGATCATATCTCTGTGTTAAAGGATGTTGAGAATTGTTTACATTTGGAAATCTTAGTACAGGACACTTAGTTTGGTTACTTAAACCTGTTCTGCTAGTTGGGGAGTGCCATGGTATTTTGAAAAGCAACCTTTTTAGCAGTTTGATGGAGTTCTTAACTGATTATTATGGTGCTAAAACCTGCATTAGTGCATCATAACTGTGGATTGAACCACATAATGCTAATAGTCTGCCAGTCTTCGCTTGTCAGCTGAAATCCATTTGCAACATATTTAGTTGCACACCATTCTACGCCTGGTTTCTCCATGTCCCTTTCATGATGTTCGTTCATGCCTTGACATGCAAGAATTACAGCAATTTCAAATGATTGTGTTGTGATCATGTGATTTGAATTAGAATGAATTCTAAACCACGTGTATACTGGTTTTCTGACAATGAACCATGCCAGCATCTGGTCACTGTTGCTTTTCACATAAGATTGGAGAGCTGAGAGGTTTCCTGTTTAGGACCGTGCATGATGATAAGTTTTGATTTTCATTAATCCCTTGTGTCAGAAGAAGTATTTTGGGAAGAAAGTAGTCAGTCCATCAAGTTAAACATTATAATCCTAATTGAGGGGATTAAAATGCATTTTCTTTTCTTTATTGGAAATTGAGCCTGCAATCTTTGTCTTTGTTTGATATCATTATCACTGCTGCTTGCTAATCTTTCAGTGATGGGAAGGCTAAATTTGAAATGCTTAATTGCAGCTTGCAACTAAAAAGAAGACTGTAGCAGATGAAGCAGGGGCAATCTTACAGGCAAAGCTGAGGCAGTTGGCTCCTACAACTTAGGATTTTCAGAATATCTGCCCTCTTGCTGTTAGATTCTTGATTTTCTAGCATTTTGTAAAGATACTGCTCTGTAAAACTGCATTAAAGGTGATGTTGTTTGTCACCAAAATGGATTCCTTCTCATTGAGCGGAGGAGAAGTTTTCACAATCGAAATGGCATCAAACTTCGATATACCAATTACATGGAGAATGAGAAGTTAGAGAGGATGATAGGTCGTTCTGGTATCCTCAGTGGTTATTCATTTGAATTCATGTTGATCTGTTTAATGACTTTTTATTTCTTCAATTGGTGTGTTTTGAGTCTTGTGACATTGCTTTGCTGCTAGTTTAATTCCGCTGATTGATCAATTGTCCACGGTATTTCCTTTGTCTGGTTGAAGATGAATATTTGATACTATATTGATTTCTTTCTTTTTCGTTGTCTTTGAAATTTACCTTTGTGCTGATCTTCTTATTAAGCCTGCGTGCCTGAGACTTTTCTTTGATATATATATTTTGGCATCGTGGGACCATATTTCGACGCTCACACAATTTCACTGGCCACAAGTGATATATTCGAATTGCCAAATCAATCTTGCTTTATTTTACTTGGCTGTAGTCACTTGATCACTGGTGCAATAAGAGCCAAAGTTCAAACCTGAGACCATTCAATCATATTCCTTAATTGCTTATTAAACCGAGGTTGGTTTCCAAACCAATTCCGGATGAAGTTGAGTGCGGGCATGTTTAACATGAGAATCCAATCAATCCATGTTCAAGTTTGGCTCCTATAGTAACGAAGTGAATAAAGGTTGAACCTTGTTGTTTGCAAACCCTAAAGAGACATGGATGCAGTACCCACTAACTTACCAAAACAGTGAAGGTCCTTAACAATGGGTTGACCAATGAACCTCTTCTGTTTTGATTTTCCTATCTTGCAAAGTTTGGATTTCAATCAAAGATGGGATTTAATTTCGGTGTGTGGAGTTAAACTGATTAGAGAATTTCTAAAAAATCTTAAAACAATGTTAGGATATGCATTTTAAATTCAAAACCCCATCGTTCCATTTTTAAAGGAGTAGTTTCTGGTTTCAAATCAAGCACAGAAAACATTTTTCTTTTCCATTTAATGGAGAAGTGATAAAATAAAGATACAGAGTTTTGGGATAATCCCTAGTTGAATAAACTTCCAAGAAAATTTCTGTCCTATAGTGCTACAGATAAAACCACCCCTCTTCATTGCTTCTTTTGTACGTGTGTGTGCAAATTATGTCTCTCTCATCATGTGGATAGTATATCGTTTGGTGGAGTTAATGTTGCTGTTCATGGAGGCAACTTCCACAAGTGACAATGGACACCAGCGGTAGAGGAATGTGTATGTGAACTGGGGAGGGTCAGGTTTGCTTGACATTTAGGAATAAAGGTTGATGGAAAACATCATGTTGACATTATTATATACTGCTCTTGTTGTTCATACCCCAATCCTTAGAGATGTTGATTGATTTCGGTAGACGTGCATGTAGGGCATGGTAAACCTTTAATCTAACATGATATGCCTTTAGTTTTTGTACATTTTGTGCCTGGTTGGTGCTGGCCTTTGTCGTAAAAGAACACGAATCGTGTCAAAGAAAAACTGTAATGTTCTCCTAGCTCAATGCTTGGGTTCGAGTCTTGACATAACCAGGTAAGGGGTTGGTGCTGGAACTGTGACTAATCCCCATGCCACTTGAGAATTCGAATGTGTTGCGTGGGACCTGACGCCATGCTCTTTGACGAGGTGTGAAGACCACTATTTTCTTATCATCCATCCCCTAAGAAAAAGACGAGAGAGAGAGAGAGAGAGAGAGAGAGAGAGAGACTGTAACTGCTAAATTATAAGACTAGGTGGGAACATTTTACTGCTTTGTTATTGATTCTTGCTGTAGACGAAGGATGTGTTGTACCTCTCTACATATAGTAGAACAAAGGGAATTCCAGAGGCAGCCTATTATTATTACTACTACTACTGTTCTTTTCTCATACTTTTGTGTGCAATTGGATTTGAATTTTGGTTAGAAGAGTGTGAATTTTAGTATGGAAAGATCGAGAGTGATGAAAACTATTGCCGCGGGAAGCATAGCTCCACAGCCAATTTTTGACATCATTGAACCCACTCATCCTTACATTTCTTATCCACAAAAATCAACTGTTAGAGATGCATCCTTTTCTTCTTATCTCAGACCGACGCCAGAACAGCTTAATCGAGTTGATGATTCTGAGATATGCATTTTTGATGCGCAGAGTTATTACTTCAACGAAGGTGGCAGCTGTGATCCCAAATTGAACAAGAGAGTTTCTCCAGTTACTAATCTTGAACGCATATCCGAGCGATATGATTTCTCTTCGGTTCCTAGATTCTCTTCTGCTTCATCTTCTGTTGTGGATGGTTATGGTAGGAATTATAGAGCTCGCTCTTTCCACGCAACGCCAACAGCTTCATCTGAAGCTAGTTGGAATAGCCAGACTGGCTTATTGTCGAATCCACCTGGTGCTATCGCTGTCTCGATGCGAAATCCACCTCGAAACGATGACAAGAAAAAGTGGCGCGGCACAAAATGGCTTCTTGGGAGAAAATGTCCATGTTCAGGTAAGAAATCTGTTCAAATTGAGGAAAAGCTATCAGAAGCAAGAACCCCATCGCGGATAAGCCACACTAGAGTCTCTTCAGATCTCAAAAAGAAGATTCAGAATCAAATTCCTACAACTGTAGAAAATCCTTTTGAAAAAAGTTTGGCTGCACCGGACTGGCTCGAAAGGCGTGAAGTAATTAGCACTCATAGAATCTCATTAGACAACAAGCTCGAAAGACGTGAAGTGATTCCTAATTCTCATCGAATCTCAGCAGACAACAACCGATTCCCTTCAAGCTTAAGCCACCAACTTGTAGTGGCCTCAGCAAGACCATTCAGTACTGATACTACTGCTGGGTTCAGTTTTCCTGTACAGAGCCAAACCCCACCTCCTACAAAACTGGTGTTGCCATCAGCTACTTATAACCCTCCTCTTGAGGATCCACCTCGCCATTCGTTGGAAGTTTTTCGGCCAGCTGATGATCCTATTCCAACCAAGTCAATGTCTGATCTTCACCGACGTCAAAGCTTCACAGTCATAGATGATGACATGGCAAGTGATGCAAGTTCAGACTTGTTTGAGATCGAGAGCTTCTCAACTCAAACAACATCATATGCAATGTGTCCTAATCTTCGTGATTCTCTTGATGATGCTTCAAGCTTTAACGCAAGGCGATTAGCAGCAACCAATGGAGGGAGTTTGTATTGCAGACGAAGTCTTGATGATCCTAGAACACCATCAGTTGCAGCAACAGAATGTTATGAGCCAAGCGAGGCTAGCATAGACTGGAGTGTGACAACAGCAGAAGGCTTTGATAGAGGAAGTGTTACAAATTTCTCAGTTAGCGCATCAGAAGTTGATGAAATGACAACAATGCGCGGCGGCGGCGGCGGCGGCGGGGGAGCAGGGAAGAAGAGAGGAGGGAATGGAGGGTTGTTGATGAGCTGTAGGTGTGAGAAGGCGGTAAGTGTGGGGCCACATCCGGTAAAATGTGTGGTTACAGAGGGACAAAGAGTAGTGAGTTCCACACAGAGGCATGTGGGAAGTAGGGCAGCTATTAAGAACAAAACACCACTAGCTAGCTAGGTCTCACTCTGTTCGCTTGCCATGACCTTTTGCAGTATAGGAAGCAAGCTATGATGGTAGAAGACTTGCTTCCCATGTTCAGTTCCCCTAAGCAGATACTCTTTGCTTCCTTTTGATTGAGTGTTGATCAAGCGACTTAATACTTTTGTTTGAGTGAATAAATGAACAATTACAATGCATTTGAAGTTCTAACACAGCCCTTTTTTATGTGGTTAATTATGTTCTTTGTTTTTCTTTCGAGAAAACCTATAATTCATCAGTTCTAGGTTTTCTGTTATAATTTTTTTTTTAATTCTTTTAATTTAATATTTTTTAATATTAAAAATTGAATGACACAGTTAGCCAAGCAAATCGCCTAATGCTCCATCTTGTCACCTAAACACACAAACAATTAACACTGAAACTCTAATGAGGTAAGATCTTCCTTTTGCATTGTTTAGAAACAGTGTAATGACTAAAAACTCTTGAAAGCAAAAAATAATGAAATAGTATCTACGTGTTTTTTATTTTATTTTTTTTAAACATAATTAAACTACTTAACTACCATTGGAATAAAAAAAAACTACAATTTTCTTGTAGGAGCTTTATAATCTTTTTACTCTTGTTTTTTTTTTAATACTTATATTGAATAAGGGGTAATTTGGTTTTTCTACCTTTTAAGCACAATTAAATTACTTAATGCCATGGGAATTAAAAAAACTTAAAACTTCATTGCAGGGGCTTTTTGGTCTTTTTTCTCCTCTCCTTTTGCAATTCTAATGTTGGATTAATGTCAATTTCCTCTTTTATCAATGATAAAACATTAATAAAAAAAAAAGGTTGCTAGTGAACGCCGCACACTCCCTTTGGTTAGCGCATGCGGGTGGCATTATAAGACCATCAAACACCACCACATCTGTGACAATGTTAGAAACGTGTCGACGCTCTCTTTCTAGTGGTGTGATGTATGTCGGTGAAGATAGAACGGTTTATCACTAATAATTTTTTTCTTTTCTTTTCTCTCTCATACTTAAAAAATTACAAGTTGACCTTATTTTTTTTTTGGTATTTCAATTTTAGTTTTTATTATTTTGATATTTAATTTTTATTCTTGTCCCTTTAATAAAAATTTTATCTATTTTTAATTTAGTCATTCAATTTCAATTTGTTGTATATTATTATTATTTTTTAATTTGGTCCTCATTATTTTAATTTTTTTCTTTTGTTATAGTTAATTTTCTTTTCAATTTGACCATATAATAAAAAAAATTTGGTTGCTCTCTATTTTATTTTTTATTTCAATTTTCATCCTCATTATTTCAATTACCTTTATTTTTTTTTGTAATTGATTTTTTTCTCATATTTCATCATTTAACATTTGACTTGCTAAAAATTAGGCTTCATGGTTTTTTCATGTATTAACACGCCCATTTCAAAGCTGTTGATTAATTTTTTCTTATCGAGTTGATGTTGACATTGTCTTTTACCATAAAAAAACCAAGAAAAGAGTAGGACAAATGGACTAAAGCAAAAAGCAAGAAAATGAAGGGACCAAAAAAAAAACCAAGTTGCTTAGGGATCAAGCAATTGAGAGGAAGAGACAAAATTAGTTTGCCTATATTTAGTTAATAAAATCTCAAAAAAGATGGAGGCTATAAAAAAAACTAAGGAGAGGACACTAAAAATACATAAAAAATACAAAAAAAGAACTTTCTCTCTCTCTAACTTAAAACAAAACCCTAGAACTTTTTTTACAACAAGACCTGCCAACCTCCATCAACCCTTCACCTTCCCTCACACTCATTAGCACACCATACAAAGAGAAAAGAAACAAACACAAAATGTCCTTTTTTTTTCTTTAGCAGTTGTGACCCATCAACTAGCCTCTTTTGTAGTAGACCAATAACCTTTCCTTCAACCGCATTGACAGTTCAACAATAACCTTTCTTCTCAATAACCACAAACCACAGCCTTACCCACCATTTCATCGTTCTCACCTTTCCACCATCATCAGAACCAACTAAAAAATCCACAGTTCATGATCTCTATTTCTCTCTCTCTCTCTCTCTCTCATGATTATGTGCAACCACATTAACCATACACCATCCATGATCAACTCCTTTCTTTTTTACACTTTTCTTCTCTATTTCATTGCAAAACAACAACCTCATCACACCCATGGTCAACACACAATATTGATAGCTTGCCTCACTCCATGGAAATGATTGGTGGTGATGAAAACCAATAGAAAATAAAATAGATATGTAGATGAAAAAATAAAGAAAATAAAACTGATTGTTTGTGTGAGTTTTTTCTTTTTAGCAAGTAGAGATGACCTTTATCACCTGTACAAAGAGAAAGAAAAGATGAATTCACTCCAGATCCACCAAGTTTTTCCATTTTAGTAGCAATGACACTTGAGCCCAAGAGCCAGCAGTGGCGGTGGAGTGTGGAATCCATACACCGCCACTGTTCGTACATTTCTAGATTCCTATAGTGTTGTTCTCGAGATTTCAGTAGCTCCTCTAACCAATTCTAACTTTGAAAAATTATTTCTTTAATGAATTGTTGTAATCTTGATTGATATTTAGGGATGGTTGTAAATACATGTAATTATAAGGCGTGTGAGTAAATTAGGGAAAAAAAATGATGTGTGAGTGTTTTTTGCATTTTTCTCTTAGCACGTGTTAAGTAAATGGTAAAAAAAAGATAATTTTTTAGTTAACCAAATGTTTTAAACTGCATATGACAAAGTTTATCCAAAAAAATCATGTTTTCATTTAATAAAAAAAATACAAAAAATATAAAAGAAAAAAAAGAAAAAAAACCAAAAATATATTGCATGATTTAGAATTTCTTGAAAACATCAAAAAATTCAAAAAATAGTTTTTATATTTTGCATGCATCATGATTTGCTAGGCTTTTAAAGAACATATTTTTCTGCTTTTAAAAGTACATTAAACAATAGTTTTTATATTTTGCAAGGCCGAAAAAAATCCCTTGTAGTGTTGCCTCTCAACTTTGTTGCTTTTGAAAAACATATTTTTTTATTTTACAAGCTTATTATATAAAGTCTTTCTACAAGGCTATATACCATGAGCCTTATAAAATATTTTCAAGAATTTTACAAGGAGGATTCCTCAAAAGAAGCCAACAAAGTTCTAAGCCTAGCAAGGCTTCAGTTGATTAAAAACCCAACAATGTTTTAACAAAGAAAAAGTTAAATAATATTTCATCAAATAAGGACCTGGTAAGGTTCTGAGCCCAATAATACTCTAGTTAATAAAAAAAAACCCAATAAGATTTTAAAAAAGATAAAGTCTAGCAAAACTCTAGTAAATAAAGACCAAATAAGGTTCTGAGCCTAATAAGGCTCTAGTTAATCAAAAACCCATCAAGGTTTTATCAAAGAAGAGTCTAGCAAGACTCCATCAAATAAGAACTTAATAAGATTGTGAGCTTAATTTGATGATTAGAAGTCCAACAAGGACAATTCAAAAAATATGAGAAGATGGTTCATCATAAAAAAGAAAGGTAAGACATTTTCTAAAAAAAATCAAATACACCATTAAAAATATCATCACTCAAAATCAATCATTTCACTTATAAAAGATCCTAGATATTTTTCACAATGGGCAGGTCACTTGATCATAAATCATGGGTAGGTTACCTGGTCACAATCCACGGGCATGTTACCCAAACACGGACCATTTATGAAAAATCCTAGTAATTTTTCATGCAATGAACAGGTTACCCGATCACAAACCTCGGGCAAGTCACTCAATTAGAAACCATAAGATGTTTTCTGATAACAAATCACGAGCAGGTCACCTAAAAAGGAGACAAGTGTCGTAACACAATTTTTACCCCTTTTAAAAAAAATTAGAAAATAAAAATATTAAAAAAACAACAAAAAAATATAGTTTTGATGCATTTGCTTTGTTTTTGTCATTTTCGACGCCTTTTTGAAAGAATACAAAATTTGAAAATTTGTTTTCAATGCATTTAGCTATTAACACATCCATTTTAAAATCATTGATTAATTTTTTTTTATCAAGTTGATGTTGGATTTTTTTTAAAAAAAATAAATCAAAATATAAAAAATAATAAAAAGGAAAAATAAAAATAAAAAAGAGACCAAAGTGCAAAGTAAAAAAATAGAAGGACCAAGATAAAACTAAGTTACTTAGGGCCTCAATAATTGGGAGGAAGAGACAAAATTACTTTGTTTATAAATAGTAAAAGAAAAATCTAAAAAATAAGAGAGGCTATCCAAAAAAAAAAAAAAACCTGAAAGGGAGGATACTGAAATTACATACAAAAAGATAAATACAAAAGAGGAACTTTCTCTCACACACTTAAAAAAAAACCCTAGACCCTTTTGTTTTCAATAAAACCCATCAGCCTCCATACAAAAAGATAAATACAAAAGAGAAACTCTTTCTCACACACTTAAAAAAAACCCCTAGACCTTTTTGTTTTCAATAAAACCCATCAGCCTCCATCAACCCTTCACCTTCCCTAACACTTCAGTCACCATACTCACCAGCATACAACATAAAGAGAAAAGAAACAAACATAGAAAGATCTTTTTTCTCCTATAACAGTCGTGGCCCCTCAACCACCATTGTTCCTGCACTTCTAGAGTTCTCTAGTGTTGTTTCTAAGTTCTAGCAACTCCTTCATCCAATTTCTAACTTTGAAAAATTATTCTTTGATTAATTATTGTAATCTTGATTGATATTTGGGGATGATTTTAAATATATGTGATTGTAAGGTGTGGATAAATTAGTGGAAAAAAGACGTGTGCTTGTCCGTCTTTTTTAGCATGTCTTAAATAAATGGTAAAAAAATGGATAAAATTGTGTCCAATTAACCAAATGTTTTTTAATTGCATATTGTCAAGTTTATTAAAAAATAATCATTTTTGAATTTTTAATAAAAAAATACAAAAATCATGAAAGTAAAAGAGAAACAAATTCAAAAATAGATTTTACATTTTGCATGCTTCATAAACTTAAAAACAAGTTTACCTCATGCTTCATTTTGCATGGCTTGACCCATAAAGCTATGGTTCATCTTATTAAGGTCGATACATTTTAATCAATAGACATACTAATGGATAGTAAAACACCATAAGGTTTTAGGAATAATCAAAAAAATAAACAATAAGCTTATCTTAAAAAAGGAGTATTGGGGGTTATATTGTCTTTTCTTATACATAACCAATCCTCTTCTCTAGAATCTAAAGAGTAGTTAAGATTTCTAATAACAAAAATATTATGTGGCGATTCCAAATATTTTAAACTATAAATGGGTAAGACTTTCTACACACCTAAAATCTTAATTTGGGAGGACGATCACCACCATATATGTATGACATGTATGTATTTAATTTTTTAAGATATTATTATGATTCATCTATATATATATATGTATTTATATTTTATATAGATGAACTTTATTTTTTAAAATAAAAAATATTATTTTTAGTTAATATTTCAAATATGTTTAGTTTTGTATAATTTTTTTACTTTAATTTTATTCATTCAAGTTCATATTTGTGTTTGTTTCTATTATCATTTGATTGAATAAATAAAGTACTTTAATAAACAGATTCAGTAAACTAAGTAAATATTTCATGTTGCGAGATCAATATCTTGATCTATATTTGTTTTTTGATTTTTTTTAATTTTGTTATTTACATAAAAAGTTTTTAATTTATTTAATTAAATACTTGCATAAATTTTTTAATTTACACTTATATTTTTTTTTTTGTAAAAAAACTCATAAAAAAACTTACATATCTATTTTTTTTCTAATTAATGCGACGTTTACTAGTAACGAAGGGCAGAAAGCCCATGGTTTTGGACATGAAAAATTTCTGTGGTTAACTGAAACCGAACCTTTATTCAAAGCCATAAATGAAGGAAAGTAAACAACAAAAACCATTAGCAAATGAGCACAAACCATCCCTAGTTTTTATGTTTTTCCATGAGTAAAACAGAAACTTGCCTGTCAAGTCAGACCAAAACAAGGGGCTATTTAGGTTTATTCATCCATTACTCTATTACTCTATTACCCTACCATACTAAAAAGAGTTCAAGAATCTTAATGGAGTTTCGTTGATCCGGTGTTCTTGTATAAAAATACATGTTTGTTTTTGTGTTTTAAAATTTTTAAAAAAAATTAAATTTTTTATATTTATTTTTGCTTCAAATTAATATTTTTTTGGTGATTTTAGATTATTTTGATGTGTTGATATCAAAAATAATTTTTTTTCAAATAAAAAAATTATTTGGGTGCATTTCCAAACGAAAAACATTTTGAAAAACAACCGCAACCACATTTTCAAATACTCTTTTACAGACTTTAAGTTCATAACTATATTCAACTCAATTTTTGATATTTTATAAATTATATATTTAACCAATTTAATTTTAAAAAAAACTTGAGCGGGTTATATATATAGGTTAAACTATTTTGTTATGAATATTAAAAATATCAACGGATTAGATTTATGACGTTAACTTTCATGGGTTCAATTTAATTAGAACTAAGATTTGGGCTCAATAAATTAACCTAAAACCTGTTATAAGATGTAACAAATAATTTATGTTTAATATATCAATTGAATCAATCGAATAAAATAAAAGAATCAATTGCAAAAAAAAGTTAGAATACGTAAAAATAAATTGAGTTTGCTGCTATAGAATATACTGGTTGGGTTGGTTTGACCATGTTTTAAAAATCATATCCTGCCACTTAACCCATGATATCGATTTCTTAGGTTTTTTTACTCCGTTTCCATCCGTAATATTCATATTATCTAATTTTGACAGGTTGAGTTGAGTTAGATAATATTATAGATGAGCTGATTTTTTGAACATCCTTACTACTCATATTACCTATATGAACAATGAAGCTCATTTTTTAATTTTTTTTTTAATTTTATTATTTTTTTTTAAATTTCATTCTCATTTTTTTTAATAGTAGTTTAGGTTGTCTTTAGATCAGCTAAGTCAACAGGATCACATCAATGTAACTCCTACACGATTTAATTTTAAATTCGAACTAGACAAGTAATGAAGTTAGAAATTTTTATGCTAATTGCATTATTTTTTTTTCTCAATTTCATTCTAAGATCTTTTTTACCAATTGATAAAGTTATATTTTAACTAACAAAGTCGACCAAGTCATTTTGAGATAACTCTCACACATTTTAATTTTAAACTTAGAGTATAGAAGATAACTCCCACTAGTTTTAATTTTAAACTTGGATTACATATAAATAAGTGACAACCCAGACACCCTTCGTGTCCAAATTCATTTCCTTATCTAAAAAAAATTCAACAGAAAAAACCTCCTTTTGTGGCTTCTCATGTACTTTTGTTGTCAAAACTTGTTCGTCTTCAAAACACAAACATGGTTTTTGTATCCACGTTACCTTCTTCTTCTCTTAGACCTCAAAATCAATTATTTCACTTACGAAAGATCCTAGATATTTTTCACAATAGGCAGGTCATCCGATCATAAATCATGGGTAGGTTACTCGGTCATAATTCATGGGCATGTTACCAAAACATGGACCATTCATGAAAAATCCTAGTAATTTTTCAGGCAATGGGCAAGTTACCTGATCACAAACCTCGGTCAAGTTACCCAATTAGAGACCATCAGAGGTTTTCTGATCACAAATCACTCGCAGGTCACCCAAACACAAACCATTAAAAAATCATAGATATTTTTCACATAATAGATAGGTTACTTGATCAGAGACAACGAGCAGATCACCTAAAAAGGAGACAAGTGTCATAACACAATTTTTACCCCTTTTCAAAAAAAAATTTAGAAAATAAAAATTTTAAAAAACAACAAAAAAAATATATTTTTGATGCATTTGCTTTATTTTTGTCATTTTTGACACCATTTGGAAAGAATAAAAAATTTAAAAATTTATTTTCAATGCATTTAGCTATTAACACATCCATTTTAAAATCGTTGATTAATTTTTGTCATCAAGTTGATGTTGGATTTGTTTTTTTTTAATTTTAAATAAATCAAAATATAAAAAATAATAAAAAGAAAAAAAAAAAGAAACCAAAGTGCAATTAAGAAAATGAAGGGGTCAAGATAAAACCAAGTTACTTAGGGCCCAAATAATTGGGAGGAAGAGACAAAATTACTTTGCTTATAAATAGTAAAAGAAAAATCTAAAAAAATAAGGGAGGCTATCTAAAAAAAAAAAACCCTGAAGGGGAGGATACTGAAATTATATACAAAAAGATAAATACAAAAGAGGAACTCTCTCTCTCACACATGCCTAAAAAAAAACCCTAGAAGCTTTTTTTTTCAACAAGACCCATCAGCCTCCATCAACCCTTCACCTTCCCTCACACTTCAGCAACCATACTCACCAGTATACAACATAAAGAGAAAAGAAACAAACATAAAAAGATATTTTTTCCTTCTATGACAGTCGTGGCCTATCAACCACCATTGTTCCTGCACTTTCAGAGTCCTCTAGTGTTGTTCCTAAGTTATAGCAACTCCTTCATCCAATTTCTAACTTTGAAAAATTATTCTCTGATTAATTATTGTAATCTTGATTGATATTTGAGGACGATTTTAAATATATGTGATTGTAGGGTGTGAATAAATTAGTGAAAAAAAGATGTGCGCATGTCTTTTTTTTAGCATGTCTTAAATAAATGGTAAAAAAAGTGGATAAAATTGTTTTTAATTAATCAAATGTTTTTTAATTGCATATGGTCAAGTTTATTAAAAAATAATCATTTTTGAATTTTTAATAAAAAAATACAAAAAATATGAAAGTAAAAGAGAAACAAATTCAAAAATAGGTTTTACATTTTGCATGCTTCATGAACTTAAAAACAAGTTTACCTCATGCTTCATTTTGCATGGCTTGACCCATAATAGTTCATCTTATTAAGGTCGGTACATTTTAATTAATAGACATACTGATGGATAGTAAAACACAATAAGGTTTTAGAAATAATCAGAAAAATAAACAACACAGTTTATCTTACTAAAAGAGTATTGGGGGTTATATTGTCTTCCTCATAAATAACCAATCCCCTTGTCTAGACTCCGAAGAGTATTTAGGATTTCTAACTACCAAAATATTATGTGGCGATTCCAAACATTTTAAACTATAAAAAGGTAAGAATTTCTTATTGTTTCTACACACCTAAAAGCTTAATTTGGGAGGACTATCACCACGACACCGTATACATGCGACATGTATGTATTTAATTTTTGAAGATATTATTATGATATATCTATATCTATATATATATGTTTTATATAGATGAACTTTATTTTTAAAAATAAAAAATATTATTTTTTAGATAATATTTCAAATATGTGTAATTTTGTATAATTTTTTCCCAAAATTTTAGTCATTCAAGTTCATGTTTGTGTTTGTTTCTATTATCATTTGAATCAATCAACTAAAATGAAAGAATCAATTGCAAAAAGCAAGTAGAATATATAAAAATAAATTGAGTTTGTTGCTACGGAATATACTAGTTGGGTTGGGTTGACCATGTTTTGAAAATCATGACCTGCCACCTAACCCATGATATCCATTTCTTAGGTTTTTTTTACTCCGTTACCATCCGTAATAATCATATTATCTAATTTTCATAGATTGGGTCGAGTTAGATAATATTACAAATGGGCTGATTTTTTGAACACCTTTACTACACATATTACCTATATGAACAATGAAGCTTATTTTTTTTTTTAATTACATTCTTATTTTTTTTAAGAGTAGGTTAGGTTGTCTTTAGATCAGCTAAGTCGACAGGATCACATCGATGTAACTCCCACACGGTTTAATTTTAAATTCGAATTAGGCAAGTAGTGAAGTTAGAGGTTTTTATGCTAATTGCATTATTTTTTTCACAATTTCATTCTGAAATCTTTTTTATCAATTGATAAAGTTATTTTTTAACTAATCGAGTCAACTAAGTCATTTCGAGATATCTCTCCCACATTTTAGTTTTAAACTTGGAGCGCACAAGAAATTGGGCATGAAAGTGTTTTATCTCTCTCTTAATTTCATTATTTTTTCTTAGTTTTAAAATGCACTCATGAGATCAAATTTTAATAACAAATGTGAAATAGGTATTTACTATTTCATCCGACATGCATCTTTCTTGTAAACTACTGATCACTATATACATAAGTGACAACACACACACCCTTTGTGTCCAAATTCATTTCCTTATCTAAAAAAACATTCAACAGAAAAAACCTCCTTTTGTGGCTTCTCTTGTACTTTTGTTGTCACAACTTGTTCGTCCTCAGAACACAAACATGGTTTTTGTATCCACATTACCTTCTTCTTCTCCTAGACCTCTCCTTGTGTTGCTGCTGCTTTGTCTTCTTCTTCTTCTACCACTAAGCAGAAACCACTGCCAAAGGATAGAATCAAGTTTGTGTCAGAGATAGAAGATCAAATACAGGAGCCTAGGTTTTGTGCAGACCAGTTGGATTGGCCTTAAGGACTTGAATTTGTATGAAAATGGAAACAAGTACTTTTATTTTATTTTCTAGTTTTCTTGTACCTCTCTTTACCCTTTTTTTTTCTAAAAAAAAAAAAGATGTTAGAGAAGCAACCCTTGTTTTTTTAACTGACAGAAAAGAGTAAGCCTCTCTTTCTATGTTTACACACACACAATTCATGAATCTGTTAATTGTAACTTTGATTTCACAGCAGAGTGTTTTGGCCTTGTATCTGAAGTCTTATATGACCGGGTGATTTTAACTCCATTTGCTGAATCCTGAATGCAATGGCAGGGCCAAAATGTTGCATCACACGCCTTACATCCAATTTGTCTTTACAGTTTAGGCAGAGACCATTTTGGAACACTAAAAAATGAAAGCAATAAACCACAAGAAAGAAAATTATTCTACTTGAATTTTTCTAGTCAAGCCAACAATCGGTAAATTTGAGTCAACTTACAGAAGAACTCTCTTCGTATTTCACTCGTATATACACAAGACCAGGCAATGAGAAAGCTTACAGGAAATCCAATGAGTTAAGAGTATCATGGCGTTGCAGATATGGAAGAACACCTTAGTCATAAGATACAGATGCATAGCTATAATCACCAACTGATTCTTTCTCGGGATCAGCCAGCTGTGTGATAAACTTTGGAAGTAAAGTCCGGTATGGCTTGCTATTGCGAAGTCTTTCAAAGTAGGATGTCATTAGTCCATTCTTCCTTGCAATGTTGGAGCGAACCCAGCCTGAATGGTTTCCTGGTGCACCAGTAACTATCACTGCTGTCTCCTCACTAGCCAAATTAGCCAGAGGCACCATTGCTTCTGGCTCAGTAGCTGATGAAGCATCAACCAAAAAAATATGACTAAAATGACCAGCAGCTATCCCTTCATTACGCAGCCGAAAGCTACTGACAAAAGTAGACAAGATTACTCTAAATTTCAAGAGCTCCTGAAGAGATGGACACGTAAAACACTCCCCTTTGTAAGCACACGATGGTAGGATGTCAATAGGCACCCCATCTATCTCTCGAAAAGCAGCATTTGCTCGAAACATATCTGACTCTGGAATGTCATTTTTTAAGCTTTGCATCAGCAAATCACATGTTCTGTTAATGGGTGCACATATAAGAATCCGAAGCTTTGACGAGCTTTGATACATTTGGAGCACTGCTTCCTGGATTACCAATCCAGTCCTTGATAGTTCTGAAAACTTCTTTAAACAGAGTGGACCTTCAAGAAGATAAGGCGGTGGTCCTTGGAAGCTCAAAATCTCACGAACTGCAGAGCTTTGATACACATCAAGTTTATGATTGCAAAAGTGGAGAGGTGTAGAGATTGGGAGTATCTTTTTGGAGACACCATCAGGGAACAGAAAACTTTTAAATAAAGGATCTGAAGCCGCTTCAATTGCCTGGTGAGCCCTTTTCAAACAAACTCTGTTAAATGAGAAGCTAACATCATATTTACGGGTTGAATGATGCTGCAAAAGAAAATCTTCACCAAATTCAACCACTACACGAGTGCTCCTCTCCACACGATATATAATACCCTGGTGTGAATTTGAAAACATTAACGATGCCAATAAGTTGACTACACTAAATGAAGCTCAAGTTAAATAATGCTTGATTTCCACCATCTGCTTCATCCGCAAAGTGAAATGGCATACTTCACAGCATATGGTAACTAGAAAGTTGAGGACGCTAACCTGACATGGCTCGGTCTCGGTCTTTTGACCTGAAGGTCGTGCAAAGGCAAAGTCTCTGGACAAAAGAAACGGCCGCCTCTCACAACAAGAGTCAATCTCAAATTCTACAAAGATCTTATCAACCTTCTCATAAGTTTCATTGAGGTATTCATTCCTGCGTGACTTCTTAATGATTTCTGCACGTTGCAACTTGAGAGTAATCTTCTCCAATTTAAATTCACTCCATTTCTGATTCATACAAGGCACACAATGATCCAGATCTCAGTGCACAAACAAGAAATTTGGAACCAGAAAATTGTACTCTATATATAGAATGCAACAAATAAGAACTTCTAAACTCTTCACTCAGCACCTTAGGAGGCCCTTCATTTTGCCTCCTTTAAAACTATAGCCATGGAAAAAGTTTGGTCAGCCTTCACTCATATTTCAGTTTGTAGATTACTTCAAAACGTCACACCTCAATGATCATCATGAACAACAATTCAAATGTTGAGGCAACAAGTTTTCATAAGAAGATTTTTATGTGAAAATAGTGTTCTAATGTACATCAAAAGGAACACATTTAATCAGTACCTCAATGTAGAAGTCTTCGGCATACAGAAGTGCTGCAAAATAATCCTTGTATGTCGAAAGAGACAGCGGTTCATTAAGAACTCCAGGCACCTTGTCTCTCTTGATCAAGTCCTCAATATCCTTAGGAATCGCATATATAGGTGACATACCCTTTTGAACCCGCATGTAGCTGACCTTTGTCTGCTCCTTAATTGAATCTGGGGAAACCTGAGACAGAGTTGGTTTGAAGGATGGGGGCTGTTTAGAGGATGATGAAGATGGTCCTGGGGAAGATGGGGATGCTTTAGGGGAAGATGGAGAAGGTTTAGAAGATGAAGATCCTGGTTTAAGGAATGGTGGGAGTGGTTTGGGAGACGGAGATGGATGGAAAGCAGTAGGAAGAGTTTTATGGGATGATTTTGATGAAGAAGTTGAAAGTGGAGGTGGAAATGGAGATGATGTGAATGACAACGTTGTAGCTTGAGGGGATGCATTCGACGAAGTTGTTGAAGGTGCAGGTGGAGAGGGTCTAGAAGAAAATGTTGCCGGTATATGTAAGGATCGAGGTTGATTAGAAGATGATGTTGGAGGATTAGGCCATGAGGGTGTTGGAATTGAAGAAGGTGAGAGAAATCTTGATGAAGATTGAGGTAATGCAGGGGACGATGTAGGTGGATCCCAGGAATATATAGGTGCATATGTGTAATTATTGGAAGCCAGAAGTCTATCAAAGACTCTTCCCACAGACCTAGTGAATGTTGATCCAACATCTGATGAATTACTTGTTGACCTTGAACCTAGCACTTCAAGGAGATCTTCTTCATGTTCTTCTACACAACAAAGCACACACTGTAAGAATTCAAGACACCCAGACATGTTGACTGACCTTCTGCAACAAAAACACACCCAAATACTTAAAGTTGCTGTTTGGTTCCCAAGAAAATAACAGCAAAAGTTTCGATCAGGGATTGCCTTCTCCACGAATTATTTCCCTAGAACATCATGGGTGAAACTCCCCTACTTCTTTGATACTTGCTAGCTAGAAAACTGGGGGGCTGGGATTTTTAGAAGAAGAAAAAATAAAACTTGAAAAGCACGCAGTATCGTATCTGGACTAAACTCTAAACAGAAATCTTGTGAGATGATCAATTTAAGTGATGAGATGGAAATGAAATAGATGAGCACAGCTTTTCATTTTCTGGTGAACCAAATGATGATCGAAATTAGGATGCAGGCAACAAAGAAATATATTAAAGAAGGACCGACTTAATAACATCCTC
>Ga0325410_1001463_pt1 | contig 26210 bp, 10 predicted proteins | sample PopdelMetagenome_16_FD_206182 | JGI IMG/M metagenome (GOLD analysis project Ga0325410, IMG submission 206182) | Populus deltoides microbial communities from Bellville, Georgia, United States - Xylem-PdIQD-R3 | ecosystem: Host-associated > Plants > Phyllosphere > Stem > Wood/Secondary xylem...
GACTCAACCACCATTAAATTGTGCTGCAACTGAATCAATCTTTAACGTGCTTAATTAATCTGGTAAATGATATAAGGTCAAACAGAAAGTCCAGAAAATGTTCAATATTAATTGATGTGCTTTGATAAGGAACTATCCATACGCACTAGAGAGCGAGCTCTTAGGGACTCGCGTTTTTTGTATGACAGTAGCTCCCCAAGCTGCATGGCCCGTCTCTGAATCGACCTTTGAATTAGGGCTAGATTGTAGCAGGTACGAGGGTATCGTGAATAGATCTCTTTCTGCGTGTTTTTGCCCTTCCAACTCCAACTGAAAAGCTTTGGAATATTTGAAACACATCCTTATCCTTGCAATCCCTTTGAGCTTCATTTCTTATCTGAAAAGAACTAGATCAGGAATAAAAGCGGATCTGTCAATGGCTGGAACAAGTTGCTGTGATGAATTCTAGCCATCCCTGTTCATCCAAAAACAAACCAGGATTTACCCACCATCTTTCTTGTATTCTTTGAGTTTTTTCTCGATTGATTCTCTTTATTTTTTTTTTATAGAACTGGATGGGTGATGTCTTGGATGAGGTTCTTCCATCCATAATGCTATCAGCTTTAACGGTTAGTCAATAAAATTTAAATAAAACAGAAAATATCATTTTTTATTTTTATTTTTGAAGACAACGAAATTAAAAATATTCCGTCCACACCAAATGTTTTTTTTTTTTAAAAACTAAAATCACTGAAAAATGTATCATTTTCTACAAAATCAATAGGCCACATAAATATCAATCCAAGAATTTCTCGATTGAGACTTCTTTAGTGGTTTTTATTTCTCTTTTAAATCTAACCTCGATAAATTTTTTTATTCAACTTTCCTGGAAATAAAAAAATCTGATTTTTTCCTTTCTATTTAAATTTTTATTACAAATTACAGAGAATATTGCTTTTAAATATTGACATGGATACATGGTGTATATTTTCTTATGGGATTTTTCACTTGTTCACTTGTAAGGAATTTTAATTCAATCATCCATATACTTTTGTAAAATTGCTTTAATAATGTAGGGAATATTTGAAAAACATGGAGGATTTATGCCTTTGCTGATAAATTATGAAGGCAACTTTCTTAAATGAGAGTGGCGACCCACTTGTTTCCCACGCCTCATAAAAGGTCCACATTGGACTGGCACTTTAATTTAGTAAAATTGAGGCCCCTCCACCATGGATGACTACTCGTGGGTGCTTGCTAGCTAGTGCTCATCCGAACCTTGTTGGTTTTGACCAGAGTCGCTTTCCCAATTGGCAAAAGCTTACTTGCATGTTTCAGGTTTTTTTTTCATCATTTCTAAAAATTTAATTAGTGTGCTTGAATTAAGCTTTTGACCCGGTTGTTTACGGTGTGATAATGAGTTTAAAAGGGTGTTTGAGAGGGTAACAGTAGTTATTTTTAAAATTGTGTTTCTGCTCGGAAATATATCAAAATAATATATATTTTATATTTTTAAAATTATTTTTGATATTAGTACATTAAAACGATTTGAAAATATAAAAAAATTAATTTAAAATAAAAAATTAATTTTTTAAAAATATTTTTAAAACACAAAAACAAACATACATGAATAAATGAATAAACGACAAGAAAACCCATCATGAAATTAGTATGACCATTCAATAATCTGAAGATGCTTTGAAAACCCTTTCAAATTTAAATGAATGATTTAAAAGGCTGATTCATCAGAAGGTTTAACATATCTTGAATTATGCAGTAGAAATAGTCTCTTCACTCTATTCAGGATCTCCATCTGAGATCTGTTGTTATTAGTGAAAATTCCGTACGTGAAGCTCTGTTGGCCCTTCGAGGACATGATTGATGAATGTTACTTTAAGCACACCGACTTTGAATTCTCTCCCAAACATTTTGCCTGTAAAAAACAACTAATAATTGAAACTAAATTACTCATTCTTGATTTTGAGATATAATTCAAAAAATTGTTTTTCAGAAATAAATCATGACGAAAATAAGCTAAGATAACTTTATCTTGAGCATGTTTGGTTTATTAGAAAACTAGTGATAACTCTATGATTCTATTTCTAATTTAATTTATTTTCTTATTTAGTATTGTTAAATATTTCTAATTTTTTAAAGGCTTTTGGTACCAGTTAAATTGATGAATAAAAATCGATTTTTGTGAGTTTTTCTTTTCAAGGGTTTTTTTTAGTATTAAATAACCCTTTATAATTACTATACATTTTGTCAATTGATATTAAAATGGGATTATCCTCGTTATTGAATAAAATGACAACAACCACCATTAACCAATTTTTTATCAATATATTTTTACCAAAAAACACCAGATCAAGAATGGTTTACAAGTATAAATTTTTTGGAACACAAGCAAGCCCCAATAAAAATGCGTTGGGTCCATGAGTGAGCATGACAGTGTGCCACGCCTTGGGTACGCTCAAGGAAATGCCCATCATTTCTTGGCACGTCCAAGAAAATGACCATTCTCCCTTGACAATCTCAATGGAATGACTATCCTACTCGGGGCACGCCTAAAAGGATGAACCTCTTCCTTTGGATTTAGATTAGGGAAAGAGCTCAGCCTCTATGGGCTCAACCATTTTTGACGTTTGGACCCTAATCTTCCTACACCTTTTAAGTGTATAAAAGTCCTATAAGGACTCATCATATTTCTATCAAACATTAATATAGATGTAAGAGATATTTATATCTCATTAAATACCATTAGGATAAGATTACACTCCAGACCCTTCTCTTCATAAAATGACAAGACTCATGGGCTATAAATATACCAAGAGACCTTAAAAAAATAGGTTCACAATCTTCATTCTCTACTACATATATATTTTCAGAGCATCTCTATCTAGAATATTCTTGTTTTCTCTCTCTCTAAAAAGATATTTATTTAAGCATCGGAGAGTTCTTACCTAAAAAAGAAGATCTTTTGGAGGTACTAGTCACAAGCCATCTTGGCCTACCAAACACCAAATATAAGCTATAAACCACCTTGGATAGGGAGAATGTATGAGATTACTAGGATCACTTGATTAACTGATTATCCAACCTGGGAGCCTTATTCCTAAGCTACTTGGATTTTTTTGGGACTTCAACACACCCCCACTGAAATAGATCAAGGAATGCAGATCATCTGTTATATCATGTAGTTTCAGGAGGTGACTTCGACACATCTTGAGCAGAGACATGATCACCACTTTGAGAAGCTTAGTATGACTTTTATAGGGATTGGAAAAGTTCCAGATATCTTAATGTTAGATGCTAATAGATATCATGATTATAATATGTGCATATTGGCAAAGGAATTCGTACTCAACCCCTTTATAGTCCTGTTTTGGCTTTTAAAAAAATTTCAACTAAAACTTATGTTAAGAGAAAGTATGATAGAGTTAATGTTACAACATTTAAATGAAAAATTTATGGGCTGACTTTTAATTATAATAGAGATGGAATATGCAAGATTTTTAAAGGATGTGATGTTGTAGTTGGTTGAGGTCGGATTTGGAGAACAACCTTTTTCGAGATGGAATTATGTCCAAGATACTTTGTTAGTATAAGATAAAATGTTTATTCAAACTTAGTTCCATATAAAATATTTATTGAGAGATAGATTTGCATCGTTTGATATAAATTTATGTAGAGCTACTTTTGAGACTACCATATTTAAAGATTCCTTTATATAAAAAAATATGAGATCAATGCTATTAAGCACTTCAATAACTTATAAATTAATGAACCTTCCAGAATTGAATACCTTAATGACGATCACAAAGATTGGAATATGGATGCCAACAACACTTTGGTACAAGAATTATCGATGTTGTTATGCAAACGATGTGCAAAGAAATTGAGGAGCAAAAATTAAAGATTAATGATCATGGTTACCTTAAAGAGAATATTAATACAGGTAAAATTAGAAAAAAAAAGAGAGCTATCATCTAGTTTTATGGTAACTAGAAACCCTAATTATTTTTAAAAAATTTCTAGGGAAAATTCTGTTTATGTTAAAGTCATCTTAAAACATCAAACTTAAGATAAGTTGCTTCACATTTGTTTTTAAAAATAAAAGGTACCTATTATATATACATCCTAAGATTTTTTCTAAAATGGTATATTGGCTTTGGTTATTGAAAGTATAAGACTACTAAGACTTGGGACAGTGATCTAGCACCTGAGTTTAGTAACAAGACTCAATCCTCACTTTTAAATATAAGCGTTGGACCTAAAAAGATGCTTATAAGTAATTGAGATTTGGCCTATTATCTTTTATTATATTTGAAATGGGCTAGAAGGGATCTATTCACCTTCAATGAGCCTATATAGGATCATGTGGATTGACCCTAAAATCACTCGACATATCATATAGAGGAAAATGCAAAACAGGATTCACACATCATATCAACCCATTTATCCTTAATGTGACATTCAAGAAACAACCTAATTAAGATTTACAATTCCTAGGCTGATTTTAAGTTATGAGAAAAAAAATAACAAATATAGAAAATGAATATGAAAAATAAAAAAACATCGACATTGATATTTACATGCATGAATTTATTTACCCTTAATGTGATATTCAAAAAACAACTTAATTAGGATTTACAATTTTTAGATCAATGAGTCATGAAAAAACATAAATCACTAAAAAAGGAAAATATACAAAAATATATACGTTAAATCAATATTTACAATACAAAAATCATCAACCTTTAATGCCATTTTTTAGAAGAAACCTAATTAGGATTTGCAACTCTTAAACCGATTTTGAGCTACAAAAAAAAAAATCAAATTAGTTGACATACTCAACAAAATGCAACGAGAACAAATTCACATCAATTAAACCAAAACTAGATTCATTTTAATAATAAAAAAAACAATAACATGTCAAAAATCACTCAAAATAAATGATTAAAAGCATAAGGGTTTGAAATTAATAAAAAACTAGTTATGAGTGGAAACTTCTAAAACCTGGATCAATAGTGATGACATATGAGTCTTTTTCATGGATAAGCAACCTAGGCTACGTAGTGTCGTTGCACAAGCTAATGATTTTGGAAGCCGTGTGACTCAGCAAATCAACTACCCCTCCTCTTTTTCTCTCCTTACATAGGCAGTGTAATTCATCAATGTTCAAGATGGGAGATTAACAATTAGAAAGTTTCAGTTTTTTTGTTGCTGCGAGGAAGAACTGGGTTTCAATTATATCTTCTTGAGATTGACATGTTATGATTAGGTTGTTTCAGGCGCAAGGAGGAAGGGTTGTTGCTGCTATGCCACTCCATCTAGCATTGTGGCTGACAAGGTAGTCGAGTTTCAATTGGGAGAAAGAAGCGTTGACAATGGTTATAACTAAGGATAAAAGGAGGTGGCGTTGTGGTGGAGAGAAAAGGAAAGATAGTGTCTTGGTGTGGCTCGAGTGTGGTGGTGTCAATAACAGTCATAATGAGAAGGGGAGAAGAAGATGAAGAAGACGACTAGGGTTTTGACTTTTTTAGCTAGTTAGTTTTTTTTTCTTTCTTTTTTTGTTGCTGCTATTTATATTTTTTTTCTCTTTATTTGTATATGTATCTATTTATATTTACCTCGACTCCTCTCTAAATAGGAAAAACCTAAACTAGAATAATATTAGGTCTTTATATTATTTTCTTATTGAACTAGGATTTCTCTCTAATTTTCTAATTTTTACTTGATTCTTCTATTTATTGATTTTTTTTCTCTTTTGCATTATCTTTCATGATAGTTTTTAGTTCTCGGTCATTTTGTGCCTCTTTTTCTTTCTTCATTTGGTTTCACTAAACTCCCTAAATTTTTAATATTTATTTATTTATTTATCTCATCACATGAAATAAAATAATAAAAAATAACAAAAATTACTAATTTTTTTAGTCGAACCCATTTGATTTCATGTCAAAATATGTAATATGAATAAAACGAGAAGGAACATGGAAAAAAAAAAGTGAAGAAGCCAACAAATCTTGTAGGCATCATAGCTGTGTAAGATACCTAAATTAGCAAAAAAATAATAATTAAATGACGAGGGGTTTTTATTGTACCCTTCTTCATAAAACACTATTCATTGAAATATTTTTTTATTTTCATTTTTTTAATCAATTAATACTTTTTTTAAATTATCCTTTAATATTATATATGTTTTTTTATTGGGTTAGGACACTTTTATTACATGGATCGTAGGTTCGACGAGTTAATCCAAATGACTCGTGTTTTTTTTCTTAATAAACCTTTTCCCTAATTTCACCATTTAATATTGAGTTGATTAAGAATCAGGTTTCATGATTTGTTTTATTTGCTTTCTATTAAGTTATTCTAGCCTTATGATCCGATAATGATGCTTAATGAGTTAACTTGGATCGTTTTTTAATCTTTTTTTAATTGATTTTTTTTTTCAATTTCATCATTCGATATCGAATTGGTTGAGAATTGATCTTTATAATTTATTTTCATTTTCATTTTATGAGGATATCATAGTTTCATGATCAGGGTCGTGAGTTTTGACATTTTAACCCCAATTAAATTAGGTCATTTTTTTCAATTTTCTTTCTAAAAGGTGATCTCAGTCTCATGAACTGAGTCACAAGTCCTTCAATATTGGATTTGTTTTTATTGGGGTCCCATCTCATGGCCCGGGTAGCGGGTTTGACATATTAACCCAATTGACTTAGTTTTTGTTCTTTTTTTTAATTCATATTTTTCCTATCTCATTATTTAATATTATGTTTGATTGAGAATTAGGTTTCATGATTTGTTTTGGTTTGCTTTTTATTAGGCTATCTTGGTTTTATGACATAAGAATAATACTTAGCGGGTTAACTCAAGTTGACTTGACTCTTTTGTCGTGTCTTTTTTAAATTATTTTTTTTTACAAATTTCATTATTAAACATTGGGTCCAATATGGTTGATTGGAAATTTAGCTTCATAATTTTTTTTATTTGCTATCTGCGGGGTTATCTTAGTCTCACGATCAAAATAATGGATTTGATAGGTTAACTTGAGTTAAATCAAGTCTTTTTTTTTTTCTATGAGGTTATCTTGGTCTCATTACCCGGGTTATGAATTTGACAAATTAACTCGAGCTGATTGAGAATTGAACTTTGTAATTTATTTTTATTTGTTTTCTATGAGATTATCTCGATCTTAAGACTCAGGTCGTAGGTTTGATAGGTTAATTCGAGTCACTTTTTATGTATTTTTTTTAATTTAATCATTCAACACTGAGTTGATTGAGAATTACACCTATAATTTGTTTTGACTTGCTTTTTAAGAGGTTATTATAGTCTCATGATCTAGATCATAAATTTAACAATTTTAACTTGAGTTGACCAAAGTCAATCCAATATGTTTTTATTTTAATATAAAAAAAGATGTCATCTTGAAATTTTTTTGAGTCAAATTATGCTTTTACAGGTCGTTCAATTTTTTTGAGTCAAATTAACCTCTACATAGTCTAAATTTTTTTTCCCATAAAACAAAACACTAAGAATATCTAATTTTTTTTTTTTTATGTTCAAGAGAAACTTGACCTGACCTGACTCGCAACATAACACTGGTCAATGATCTAGTCTCTAATATGAAAAACATGTTTTTTATTTTATTTTATTAAAGTAAGTTATTATTTTGTCTTTGTATTTTGAATCAAATTATAACTTAGTCCTTTAACTCTAGTTATCTGTTTCTTTGAATTTTGTTTTTCCTAAATCCTAAATGTACCCTTTTATAATTTAAATTGTTAGAGAAAAACCTATATAGAATCAATTTATATAGATAAATGTTTTAATAAATAATAGTCAAGAAACTCAAGAGATTAAATTAAATATGTATTTTTTTCAAACATAAAGGATAAAATAATAATTGCATTTGAAATCAAGGAAGTAAAGAAAAATATAGTCTTTTGATTACCAAACACAAATCTAAGTGCCCCTTGATACCAAAAGCAGTCTCAACCTCATCATCAATTAAGACACTTAAACTCTCATAATCTAATATAATAGGAAGTAAAGTATCCAGATTTTTAGAAGAGCTCCTTAATATTATATAAAATAATTGTAAATTTTATAATTGTGCCAAAAATCCTATAGTTTTGCTTAATTACAACAAAGTTATGCATGGGAAGGCTTTAACTATATTATCTATTTCATCTTAAAAAATAAAATTTCTTTTTGTTTTTTCCCTTGGATTTTGTAAGCATGCAATTTTAATTTCATTTTCATAAAAAAAATGGTGATTAAAATTTACATATTTGAAATGAAGCATACATGTATTTAGATTCTTTTATTTAATTCATTGTTTTTATAAATTTTTTGACTGTAATTTTCTTTTTATATTGAGAAATGAAGTGCTCTCCTTGCTTGTTAGAATAGTTATTATAAACATTTTAGATAATCAATGAGGACCAATTTTCTAATGATCACTCACAAAATTCATGATTTTTACACACGCAAAACTAAATATATGATGCAACTCTCGAGTTTGAAAAATGGAAATGAAAATCATTTTTTATTTTTTATCTAAAAAAATATTAGTTTCCTTGTCATCAAGAACATTGACGATCTTTTCACCAATTCTTTTCTTCATAATTTAGTTTGTATTATGGTATAATGTTGCAAATGCTCTAAATTGCAAAGTTAGGTTAAAACTTGTTTGGATATCATTCTATCTATTTAATAAAAATTAGAAAATGGAAAATTCAATCAATCTCTTATATGATAATGATGTCAATCTGATAAGTTGGTTTGAGAGATGTGAAAAATAAAATTTTTATATATGAATTCCTTGCTTTTGACTTTGATGACCAAATGGTACAACTTTTGATTGGATAAGGAGTTTTGTTTTTGTTGAAAAAAATCAGTTTGAGTTTGTCTTGAAAATATTACAAATACTGAAGATATTGTAGATTATTGGTGCAAATACTGAAGATTTCTGTAGTTATATAATTACCTAAGATAGTTTACCTGTTACTTAGTTTAGATGGTCTTGTAATTACTATATATCCTTCCTAGAATCAAGGATAAAATCATATCATTAATTGTTGTATTAGGTTTTAATTCTAGTCCATATATATTTGCACAATTCCTTCAATAAGACTCATGATTAGAGATTGTAATTCTCAAATTTTTTTATGGTATCATAGCTGATAATTTTTTGAATAAGCATTTTCTTCTTCTTCTTCTTCTTCTTCTGTTATAGAAGATCATTCTAAGCAAGTTATAGAAGAAAGCCCCAAGTTAATTCTTTTTCTGACCAATAGTACTGATGATACCAATACCTCTTAAAGGTTGAGTTTAGTATTGCTAAATGAATTCAATTATCTTCCTTGGTCAATGGCTGTTACTATCACCCTTGGTGAAAAATCAAAGTTGGGATTTATTAATGGTTCAACACCCTCTCTAGATGTGGATGCCCGAAATATAAGGCATGAAACGCAATCTCACTAAATTTTCAGCTATTCAGAATCTTCACTAGATTTTTGAAATGCTATTCATGACATGTATGGTAACCAAAACAATGCTGCTTGAATATTTCAGATTCATCATGAAATTACAAATCTTCATCAGGATGATAAACCCTTTGTTCAATTATTGGGAAATTTGAAAAGCTTGTGAAGTGAATTGGAGATGTATTGCCCTTACACTATTAATGTTGATGTCCTACAAAAAAAAAAAATACAAAATACCAAATTTTCCAACTTCTGGCAAGCCCTAATCCTAATTTTAAGGATATACAGAGTAATATTTTAATGAAACTACCACCATTGAAATTTGTATGTGCAACGATCTAGGGTGAAGAGATTCGCAAAAAGGTGATGAGCCGTGATACTAATTATGGAGTTGCTGACACTCGTGTTTATCATGCCAAAACAATGTCTTGTAGTGAGAATTTTGGTATGTTTGATTATCACTCTCTACCACGACAAACAATTTATGAAAGAATATTCAAAAGGAAATAATCAGACTTAAAGTGCAGCTATTGTCATAACACTAGACACTAGATAGATCGATGTTGGCAACTTCATCTAGAAATTAAACCCTGATTTACTAAAGACCAATGAGGATACCAGAGATGATCATTTAATTATAAGTCAAATCATTCCACTGAAAACTTCACTGCAAATCCTACTATTTTGATACAAGACTTTGCTAATTACTTGCAAGACAAGCACAATTATGCGAAGGTGCAAAATGGAGCTGCTGGATAAGAGTAGAATCAATTAGCAACACATTTCAGTCACCTTACCTAATTTCTAGCGGAAGCAGACCAAAAAACCAACCAACTTATTCTGATTGCTTTTATGACTGTATTAGAACTTGATAATTTGTATGATCTTTGGATTGTTGATTTTGGTGTCACAAATTATATGTCTAACAAATCGAGTAATATTTTTGATCTTGAACAATTTGCTTCTCCTAACTTTGACTTGGTAGCTAATAGAAACAGTTCTTATTTGAAGGGTAAGAGAAAAATCAAATTAATCTATGAAAAAATCATGTCTAATGTTCTATATGTTCTCTCTTTTCCTTTCTAATTACTTTTAGTCAGTAAGTTAGCCTCTGCATTTAATTGTAATGTAATTTTGACTCATTACAAGGTTATATATCTGGATCGATTAACCAAAAAGATGATTGGTAACGTTTTTTTCCTGCATGGTCTCTACTATTTCTCTCATGATATTCGAGTTTCCAAGGGATTTCAGGCTAGTTTTAAAATATTGTATGAGCCACTCTTATAACATTGTTTTCTAGCACATCTATTAGATTTTTTTCTTGGCAAAATAAATTCAATACCAACAAAGAAATCTCTTAAATGTGAGATTTATCATTTTTCCAAATCCTTGTACACATACAACTCATGCATTTAAACTTGTACACTCAAATGTATGAGGACTATTCTATACTTCACTAGATGGTTTTAAATACTTTGTAACCTTTATTGATGATTTCTCTAGAGTCACATGGGTGTATAAGCTAAAAGCTAAGAGTGAAGTATTTCATTGTTTTAAGGATTTTCATATGTTGATTACTAATCAATTCTCAACTCATATTAAAATTATCCGATCAGATAATGGCACTGAACACATGTCCAAAGATATGTCACATTATTTATGTTCTAATGGCATATTGCATCAGACTAACTGTGTTGGTACACCTCAACAAAATGGAGTTTCTGAACAAAAAAATCACGATCTGCTTGAAAAGACTTGTGCCATAATGTTACAAATGAATGTTCCAAAATGGTTTTAGTCATATGGTGTTCTCACAGCTACATATGTTATAAATCATTTACCCAATCGTGTGTTGAATTTTAAATCTCCTCTTGAAGTTTTGCAAGCTAAAAGTCCAGATCTGTCACCTCTTAAAGTGTTTGGATGCTTCTGTTTTGTGCACTTTCCACCATTACAATGTGATAAGCTTGATTCAAGATCAAATAAGTGCATTTTCTTGGGGGGTACTCACAAACACAAAAGGAGTACAAGGGTTATGATCCCTTATTAAATAAGATGTACATATCAAGAGATGTTAGATTCATTAAAGACATCCCTTATTTCTTTACAACAAGTCGGAGGGAGGATTATTTTGAATTATTTCCGCTGCTTAGTTCAAGTTTTATTAATCAAAGTCCATGCTCTTTGCAACGTCAGTCCACTAGTGTTGGAAATAATTCCAGTTCCGACAACCCTACATCAAAATCAAGTTCTACTGGTGACATTCAAAGTGTTAATCTAATATCTAATGAAAATCCTTCTGATAAAGCCACTGGAAAAAGGTTCTACTATGATCAAGTGCTATAATTAAGTGTGCAAGAAGTTCTCAATATTCTAAATGATCAACCAATATCCTATAGAAAACACCAACCCCTTTCCAGACTTCAAGAGTATGTAACTTATAATGTCAAGCATCCAGTCTTTAAATCTCTGTCATATGATCAACTATCTCCAGATCACAAAGCATTCCTCACTCCCATATCAAATGTTCATAAGCCTAAGACATTTTAAGAAGTTCAATCTTAAGTTGTATGGAAGCAGGCTTTGAAGGAAGAGCTGATTGCACTTGACAACAATCATACATGAAGTATCATGCCTTTTCCCACAGGTAAACAAGTAGTAGGTTATCATTGGATTTTCAAGACTAAGCTCAACTTAAATGGGACAATTGAAAGATATAAAGCTCAACTTATAGCTCAAGGTTTCTCTTATAAATTTAGAATCGATTACAAGGAAACATTTGCTCATGTGGCAAAAATGACTACTGTCCGAGTTTTATTATCCGTTGTAATCAATCATGGCTCATCATTATATTAAATAGACGTAAGAAATGCATTCTTACATGGATAACTTGAAGAAGAAGTGTTCATGAAACTACCTCCTGGATATCCACAGAGTAACCATCCTAATTTAGTTTGCAAACTTCATGAATCCATTTATGGATTGAATCAGAGACCACAAGTATGACATGCTAAGTTAAGCATTGCATTGAAAGCTCTTGGTTTGACAAGAAGCAATGTTGAATCTTCTCTATTTGTCTAGCAGAATTCAAAAGACAAACTTATTGTATTTGTCTATGTAGATGCTTTAATCATTACCGAGAATAATGAAGATTCTATAGCAAAATTGAAGAAGGATTTACAACAACAATTCTCAATTAAAGATCTTGAAAAATTAAAGCACTTCTTAAGGATTGAAATGACAACTCCAGCAAAGGTTTCTTTCTAAATGAACAGAAGTATATGTTGGACTTGTTACAAGATGCTGAGATACTACATGCTAAGCTAGCCATTACTGCTCTGGACAATAATATCTAATTAGATTCCTTAATAAAACCTCTCACGTTATTCACCACTTATCAAAGAATTGTTGGTAAATGAATTTGCTTAACAATTACTAGACCAAATATTACATTTGCCATCAGTTTATTAAGCCAATACATGCATACTCCCATAGTTCATCATCTTGGCATGATGAAATGCATTTTGCGATATTTGAAAGGGACTGTTGGCCGCGGTATTGTTATGACATGTAATAGAAACACATATATTATGGGATATACACACTTTAATTAGGCAAGCAATGCACTAGATAGGCGATTTACCACGGATATTCCATGTTTATTGGAGGTAATTTAGTGTTCTAGAAAAGAAAACAACAACATGTGGTCGCTTGCTCAAGTGCTGAAGCTGAATACCGTGCAATGACATCTGCTTCATGCGAATTGAACTGGCTCAAGAATTTACTTGCATATCTTGGTTTCCATAATCATACACCAATGACATTGTTTTGTGATAATCAAGCTGCTATGCATATTGCGGTTAATCCGGTGTTTCATGAATGAACAAAACACCTTGAAGTGGATTGTCATTATATTCGTCAACAAGTTTAAGCTAAACTTATTCAGACTAAGTACGTGTGCACTTATGATCAACTAGCTGATGTGTTTACCAAAATCCTGCATTCTACTCAGTTTCATTAGTTGTTAAGCAAGTTTGGATCAATTAATCCACTTGATCCAGCTTAAAAGAGAGTCTTGAAGATATTACAAATACCGAAGATATTGCAGATTAATGGTGCAAATATTGAAGATTTCTGTAGTTATAAATTTTGATTACCTAAGATAGTTTACCTATTACCTAGTTTAGATACTCTTGTAATTACTATATATATTCTTTCTAGAATCAAGTACAAAATCATATTATTAATTGATGTATTAGGTTCTGATTCTAGTCTTTATATACCTGCGTGATTATAGTCTTTATATACTAAGCTTGCGCACGATTCCATCCATAAGACTGATGATTAAAGATTGTAAATCTCAAATTTTCTTCAGTTTCATACTTTTAGATATTATTGTTAGTTAAGCTACAATTCAAAGTTTGAGGACCTGTAAATGGTCGACCAAAAGCTTCTTCAGATGATTCTAACATAGGTCTTATCATGTCAATTTCCAAAAAACTCTTACATAGATGCCAATGACTTTGTCATCGCCGTGCTTTTTGACTACGAGGCAGGACAAGTTTTCTGGGGTCTTTTTTTATGATGTTTGTCCACGTAGAGCATTCTGCAATGGGAGGAGAAGTTAATGAACAAAGCGAAACCCTACTCAATTTTAGGCTTGCTTACCCATCATTTTGGTTCCCTATTAACATTTTTCAGTGCAGCTGCAGCCAGCTGGATCTAGATGATCGTAAGTTTGCAAACAAGCCATGAATCTTGGTGACGTGGCATAGATTTTTATTAAAAAAATCAACCTCATTAGCTCAGCACAAACAACATGGTGGCCATCACCCCACGTCATTTGGGCTTAACCTAAATGACGTGGCCACCTCACAAGGATTCATAATACGGGCCATGCACCATCTACGAAAACAGACCTTTTGTATCAAGGTTGGTATTATCTTTTTTATGCATTTTTTTCTTAATAAATAATTATTTTTAGCCAACATATCATGACTAATATTTACTAACTACTTCACCAATAATGTTTAAAACATTACATTTAATAATAAGCACTAACGTTTGCACCAATCAATTTTTATGCAATTCTTGAGATGAGTTGATGTAAGCAAAGTTTATAAATATCTTATGTCTCCCAATAAACAAGACATGTTACAAGTTCTCATACTCAAAATTTTTTTTTTAGATTCAACACTATTCTAAACTTATATTTTCTTATAATTTTCCTTGTATATTATTTCTCTTATATATTTACCGACTTAAGTATTAAATAGTTCATCATTTAACGAGGGATTTATTTTTTCACGATAGCCAAGCCTAACACCAAGCCCAACACCAAGCGCATATTCAAGTCCATACATCTTGGCTTAGGATCACAATCAGGTCCTATTTTTTAAGTCCAAGATTTCTAACAGTCACAATAAAAAATAATCTACCAGCAAGTTTTAACTTGATTATCATATGGTCATACTATTAGATTAGTTTTTCATGTTTCGTTGCGGGACTCAATTTTAGTAGTCTAATAGTTTGTGTTTGAGTAAACGAGAAAAAAACTATTATTTTCTTTCTTGAAATCACACCGAGTATAAAAAAGTTAAAACTAAAGATATTTTTACTGTACACCTGCACACATTTCACTATTCATTAGAATAGTATAAATTCCATTTTGCCCTTCCTAAAAAAATCAATGGCCTTGGTGTTGGAGGTGTTTTGACCTTTTTGCAAGGCCTCATTGGTCATCACCAGATTGATCGAAGGTAAAGCTTTTCAATTTTCTAATAATAGTGGAATGACTTAATTACACTTATAAGAAAATTTTCCGACACTAACATCTAGGGGATTTTTAGTCATTTTAATTTTTAAAACTTAGTAAAATAACCTAATTACCCTTAAAAGCAAAATTTTTAAAACTTGCATCTAGGGGTTTTTTTTTATCTTTTTATTTATTTTTGTTATTATCAAGTTGAATGAGGGCAAGTTGATCTTTTAATAAATATAAAATATTATTTAAATGGAAAAGTGGTTGCCGTATGCACTGTATACGACAACATGTTAGAGTTTCTCATGACTTTCTGGTGGCACATGTGGTGCCTCGTAGCAACCAAAAACTCCCTTTTGCCATGACATCCTTTTCCTAGCGGGGCTGCACCGTGGTTTGTCGTTGGCGGGGTTTTTTCCTCTTTCTTTTCTCTCTCTTCCCCTCAAAATTTGTGTTGACTTTTCAAAATTTCATAGTTGTTCTCTTAGTTATTGATATTTCAATCTCAGTCTTTTATTTTTATTTTGATTTTGATTTTTTGTTATTGGCCTTTTAAAAAAAATATTTGTTTTCAATTTTATCTTTCAACCCGAATTTATGATATATATATATATATATATATATATATATATATATATATATATATATTTTTTTTTGAGTTTTTTTATTATTTTTTTTTTTTGGGTCTTTTTGTTAAATCGATTTTTCTTTTCAATTTCACAATTCAATAAAAAAATTATAGTTTTTCTCTAATTTATTTTTTATTTTAACTTTGATCCTTATTCTTTTAATTGATATGTTTTTTTTTTTAATTTTGATCATTTTTTCAATTTCATTCTTAAACATTTGATTGGTTGGGGATTGAGTTTGGTGATTTTTCAAATATGATGTGTTAACTTTAATGACTTTGGTCAAATGTTTGAAAATTTAACGTGGGTTGACATCATTTTTTTTTTGTTTTTTACTTATTTTATTATGATTTCATCATTGTAAATTGTTTTTTTTTTAAATGGACTTTGTGATTTTCTTTGTTTTCTTTTCTATTAAGTTATTCTGATCTCATGATATGGGCTGCAAGTTTGGTTGGTTAACTCGAGTTGGCTCGCCCCTTATTACCTAGTTTACAGGTTTGTCATAGTAACTCCGGTTCACTTTGATTGAATTTTTTTTTGTCATTTTTTTACTAAATTTCATCATTCCATATTTAATTAATTAAGAATCGAGCTATATTATTTTTCCCTTTTGAAAAATGGTTTTTTCCCAAGTTATCGTGATTGTTTTTTTTGTGTTTTTTAATTTGGTCAATTTACTGTAGTTGTCTTTTTTTTTTATCATCTAATTAAAATAAAACCAACTTATTTGACCTAGCCAGGTCTATAACCCAAATCCTAAATTTTTATTTTTTTTTAAAATGCACTTGCAACACCTAGATATATTTTTTACAAAAAAATAATAATCCAACCCCTAGATGCATAGAGCAATCTATTTAGGATAGCTTTTAGTCTACAATTAACTACTTAAAGTTCAAACTAAACATAAATTGCTATGTAGTGATCCTAATAGAGTATATATCCACATTCAAAATTATATTATTCAAAAAAAAAATGCATTGCACGGATGCCGCTCATAATTCTAAGCAAAGTTGATAAGATAGACTAAAATATGCTGCAACAAACAAAGAAAGCAATCTTTTTGCAGCAATCACTGATAGAAAAGGATAAGGTTTCTTACATTGAGCCTGCTGAATGAACTGATCTTCTCTTCATGCACACTCTCCTTGTAATTTTTTATTTGTGTTAGCGAAGTGTTTTATAAGAGAAAAGCAGTTGAAGCTTTTTGCCTTGGGATAAAAAACCTTTGGCAATCAAATTACATGTTTTAACGAAACCTAACAATATGAAATGAATCATCTCAATTAATGCAAGAAAAAATAGCAATGTAAAAGGACAATTGTAAAACCTAACCAAAAGAATTGAGAAAACATGAATCTCACATTATGTGCTCATGATACAACAAGAAATCTAGTCAACAAAGAAACTGAGTATACGAATATATTTATGCGATGGAATATTACCTTTTTGCTTCTTTAATAATATTGCGTTGCCATTCATTGCCTTTTGCTAATAAGGGCTCCTCAATTAAAATTAACACATAACCATGCTATTTGGCTGGACTATTTATGCTTCATGTCTCGGATTTGTCAACAATGGAAGGGATTAAGACTGCATAGATTTGAAACAAGGAAAAAAATAAATGGTTATATTGTCACTTGCGTATGAATGTTTAGAACAAAGTGAGCGAAATGAAATAAATGTGCTTTATTCTTTTTTTAGAAGCTTAATATTATTTCTTTTATATTTAAAACTATTTTGGGTCTTGTTTGAACTTAAAATTAATTAAAAATACAAAGAAAGGAAAAAAAGTTGGACATCTCCTTAATTAACATATATGCAAAAGTCAATCTTCGAAGTGTTTGAGTCTCGTGGCCTATTAACTCTCTAGATGAAGCTATAGATGTTGTGAGTGGAGATTTAGGAGTCACTGTATGTGGTCTAGCAATGTTGGGAGGGTTAGTAGGGTTCACTAGCGGGGGGGAATAAAAGATGTTGGCAAAAATATAGTAGAACCGGTAAAACCTATAGGATCAAATCTTACTTGATGATGTTTTAAAATCTAGTATGCTTAGAAATGAGATTTTTTTGGTATTCGGACAATGAATAATCATATATTCATGTCACTATTCAATTATCTAGAGCTTAAAAAGTGGGTGATTGGTAATACAATACCTAACATCTGCAAAATAGACCAATGTTTGCTTGAGTTTACCACGTAGCTGAACCCAAGAACTTTTATATGACACCTCACTAGATCTATGTCTGCTTGGGCTCAGCTCATTATTGAACCCAAGGATGTTGGGTCTGACACCTTGCTAGACCTATGTCTGAAGAAGCTTTGAGTGAGATTTGTTCTCATTTACAAGAAAAACTCTGTTATTTTAGGTATTCCCAATCATAAACTACCTTCTTCTTCCTTCGTGCTATTTAGTTACAAAAAATAGACTCTAGAAAAGTTATGTCCGATCTTAGGAGTAAAGTGTTACTTTTTCGGGTGATGAATTTAGCTTCTAATCGAAAGCCAGGGAAAGCAATAAAGGATAGGGGTCCACTAGACTAGGCCCTAAGACTAGAACATGTGGAACACATCCAAGAGCTGTTATGAAAAAAGTCTAAGGTTGTGCCTATTATTGAAAACTTCCTTCCTTTGAGGAGAACAATAAACTTGTTTTGAGCTCGATCGAGGAAGAAACATGTGCTATGTTGGCTCAAACCTCAATAGAATATGAGATAAACAAGATGACCAAATGGCATTATCAGCTCTTTTGCAAAGTAAACAACTTTTTATTTTTTATTTTTATGCATCTAAATATTCATCTTTGACTTTGTTTTTGTGCAAAGTTAACAGTTGAAGAGGAAAGAGAATCTTCAACATGATCTGTATCTGAGAGGGTGTTTTCATCCCTTAACTTATCTGGAGTTGGGATAGAAATAAATATGGAAAATGGCCCTATCAACGTGGATGAACTTCTTGTTTATGAGCAGATAATGAAGGGAGCCACTATTCCCGTGGAGTTGGAGGCTAAAACTAGTAGAGGAAGTCGTTCTCCCCTAATTGGGGGTTAAACGAAGTTGAGCCCTTCTAAAGTGGTTGTGGGTACTGTTGTCTACTTCAAGAGATGAAGGGTCTCCACCCTTATAGAGTCTAGCGTTGTAACCACAAGCCTCTCCTATAACCTCATTGTTAATGCCCTTACCATTGTTTTCAACTACATAGACCTTTTTGGTTGCGGAGACTTTTACCTATGGTGGTCTACTAAGAGCTAGATAGCTTAGGCTCGAGGATGCTTTTTCCAACCTCATCCTCGATCAAGCCCCCTACACTTTCCTTACATTATCTAAGAAGGAAAAGTAGGCCATAAAGGCTATCCTTGGTGGGAGGTCCAGTCTTGGGGATGAAGGCCTAAAGGTGGTAAGGAGCCTAAAGAGGCTGACCATTCCTTTAGATGTTTAAGCAATGTCTGATGAGAGCTACAACCACCATTAAAACCTTATTGGATAAATTACCTTCCACGTAAGAAAATTTCTCTTATCTGATCTTTTTTTTATTATTGTTTTTAATAATCATCATTTGTCTTTATTAGACTTTTATGATGTGTGCCCATTCTAAAAGGCATTGGATGGGTGAGAGAAGCCAAGTGAGAGGGGCCATCGCCAAACATAGGGCATAACAAACTACTCTTTAAAAGCTAAGGGATGAGAAGGTTGTAGTGGAGGCTGAGCTGAGGGAGCTCAAGACATGCAATACAGTAGTAAAGGATGACATGAGAGGCTAAGTCCTTTAGCTAAACTCCACTGAAAAAAAGGAGCTTCATCTAACTCATGATGAAATAGCATCCTTGAAGAAAGGGATGATAAAGATAAGGGAATCCCATGAGGCTCTAAGGGTTGAGCTCCTAGTTGCTAGATAAAAAGCCTATAACTCTCGTGTGAGGATAGAGGCTTTGAGAAACTCTTCTGAGGAGTTTTAGAAGATGTTTAGAGGGTTTGCAACATTAACTGAGATGATTGGGGACAAGACTTTCCTTTCCATGTTTAACTTATATTTCTTCAACTTGTCAAGATGAAATCAAGTGGACTTCAATGCTGTTTTCCATCCAGTGCTCGTGCCCGACTTCGTTTGATGTCTTTAATACAAGGGTTGCAGTTGCTCAATGCAAAGTCTACCTTGTCAAGAGGCCTACCCTCGATGTTTAGGCCCTATCTCTTTATTCCTTATGGCTTTGTACACAACCTCAGTCCTGTAGGGGTTTTTTCATTCTGTAATGAATATTTCTTTTAAAAATTTAAAGCCTCTTGATAAAATTATGACTTCTCTAAGTACTCTATATCATTGTATCCTTAGGCAGCCTAGATGGGTCTAACACCTATACTTAGAATTTTTTATATATATATTTGGTCTAATGCCCATATGCAGCTTACAAGTTAGACTTATGTAGTCTAGATGGGTCCAACGTCCATACTTAATAAAATTTTCATCTAGATTTGTTGAAATCTAGAGGTATTTTATACATAGTATGAATGGATCCATTTCCCATAGACTATTGACAATTATAATAGGGGATATTAGAATCATTTTCCATGGGATATTTGCAGGTAGTCTGGATGGGTCCAACACCTATACTTAGAAAAAAATAATTTAGGAGTAACTTGTATAGATAGTTTGTATGGGTCCAACATCCATACTTAGAAAAAATTTCAAATTTTGATGAGATTTGAACTTTATCTATCCTTCATAGATGGAACTCGCCCTCTACCTAGAATTGAGTGGAAATATTGGTTGCAGGTATACCCAATTATTATTTGGTTGTAATTCAGGAATTCATTTTCCTTTAATCTAGCTATCCATTAGAGTATCCCTAGCGAATTGGTGAGAGGCCTTTAGACATTGCTTGAATAATGGTCTAGTTTAGGACTGCATTGGAGAATGAAGGATCCAAAATCAACCCCTGGTGAATTGGTGAGAGGCCTTTAGGCATTACCTGAAAAATTTATTAGTCCAAGACTGCATAAGAGAATTTTATAACCTCCCTCGGCTTATTTTCTTATGTCCTTTCTCATTTTCTCTCCTTATTTTCTTATGTCCACCCTATGCTTCAATTGAGTTTTTTCTCTCTTAGCCGAATTTGAGTATTTTATGTCCTCTCTTATTATTTCTTTAAGGCTCACTTTATTTTTATTTTTAGTTTTTAAACCTAAAGCCTCACATGGTTTATTTGTCTCGACTTTGCTTTCGCTTTCTAGCTTTAATTTGTCTTGTTTAAGCCCTCAAAACTTTTTTCTTTAACAACTTTTGCCTCTAACAACACTATATGAAAATAGTAGACGATAATAATTTACGATAAGCATGCCTTACTAACCAATTCCATACATATTCCAAAGTAAAAAAAAATCAACGGTCAAGAAAATAGAATAGAAAAAATAAAACTTTGGATTTTCAGGAATGAACTCTCTTTTGTTTTTAAATCTCTGTCTACCCACTAAAACTTGTTTGATCAGCTACATAACTTTAACCTACCCATGACATCTTGTGCAAACGCAAATCAAGAAAATGTTATACTTTTTTCATCATAAATTGTACAAGAAACCTAGCTAAATCTCTTTTTTACTCACAATATTGACAAAATTGAAGGATCAAACTTAAAAACCCTTATGTCTAATTTCTCAAGTCGATGAAAACCTCATGAGCGACAATCGTGTTTGTGAATTTGCTCTCGTATATGTAAAATATTTTTATTTTAAAGAGATTACCCTCGACAACTCCACCTATCAGTAGTGGAATGTCCTGAGCACTTGTTGATCATTGTATAGTATCACCTTATCAAGAAAAAACTAAATGTTAGATCATTTGAGAAAACATAAGGGAAAGAGGGAAATAAAGAAAAAAAATTGCAACACTGCAGCATATTAAGTGTTAGAGAATAATATAAATCATATCTTGGGATCTCACCTAACAGCTTAAGCTATTGGGTTGAGTTGGTTCTTTGACATGGTATCAGAGCTTTGATGACCAAGCGGTCATGAGTTCGAATCTCACCATCGCTATTTGTTTGATAAAAACTAAGCACAAAGTAATATGAGCCCGTGCAAGTTTCAAGCCCTAAGGGCTTTCATTTGAGAAGATATGTTAGAGAATAATATAAATCATATCTTGGGACCCCTCACCTAACAGTTTAAGTTATTGGGTTGAGTTGGTTCTTTAATATTAAGAGACCTATAATGCTAGCCATATTATAGTTTTAAAGATTTTTGAGAAGGTAAAATAAAATAAAATATAGAGGATGCGCAGACATGATACTAAACCAAAAAGATTTCAAAGAAGTTAATTTGATTTCAAAGAAGTTAATTTAAAATTAATCGCAATTGAACTTACCCCTCCAACTCATTTTATTTGTTCTATGTTACTTGAAATGTCAGCAACACAATTAAAAATCTTGAATTCATGCTTCTAAGATTAATGCATAAAAATCAGATATTGTGTAACATTTTGGAGAAGACGAAATTCTGTCTAAATTAGCATACCTTTGTTAATTAATTGTGGAAATAACATCTTGATATACAATATTTTTCATGAACTGGAAGGCTTTCTTTCATGTTAGCAGGCCTGGAATGTTTAGAAAATCAAAACAGTGACGTTGATCGCAAAAGCATCAAAATCCTAATTTGCGAAATTGTATATATTATTGTTTCAAGGCATCTGAAACTTATTTGAAATTCCCAGCAGGCAGTTTCATCATTGCTTCATCAACTATGCTTTCATATATAGCCGGCGCATTTGAAACGAAAAGCATCGATGCATAGTAACTCCATTTCTGAACCAAAGAGGTATTGGAATTCTTCTTATTTGATCGCGACTGTTGTGGGTTGCCACCCTTTCCGAATCTTACTGTTACTCTCACACACATATGGTTGTAATTGAGCTGGTAGGGTTACTAGATGAATAAATACATCAAGACCACATCCCTAACCAGCCCCCATTGGAGAAGTTGGCAATTTTGCCTGTTTGGTTCAGACCTAGCTAGCCTTTTAGTTTTCTAACAGTGGGGCACCCTGTTGAAAGTAAAGCAGATGCGGTATAATATCGATACAATAATGCAAGTTCAGAAACTCAAAAATAAAAAGAAAATATATTTTTATTAAGTGTTTTTATCTGAACTCTCTTTTCTAACAATGGAGCACTTTATTGAAAGTAAGATAGGTGTGGTATAAGATGAATACAGCAATACAAGTTGAAAAACTTAAAAAAAAAAAAGAGAAATATAATGTTTCCTTTTAAACTCTCTTTTCCAACGATAGAGCACTCAGCCTCTCATAAACCCACATAAACAATCTTGACTCCATGTGCTTTTGGTCTATATTGGCAAGGACATAAATTAGAGATCAAATGAAATTATTGGTGAGGCCCATTTGCACATTCCACACATAACATTCATTCAATTAAGGTTGCATGTACAGAGGGGGGTCTCTAACAAGAGACGACTTCCAATGGAAGATCATGTCAAGAATCTCTAGCCTTCTTAGAATATGGCCAAAAATACCAAATCTGTAATGTCTGTAATGGAACAGTCACAGAGGTTAACAGAAACTCTCTAAGAGAATTGATCATTGGTTCATTCATATTTTATCAATCACTGACGTTCAAAGTGGAACAACGTAAAATGCCGTGAAACACAAGTTACCTTTTAATTGAGAATGTTCAGTCATTAATCTTGAAAGACAATGATGGAAACCTAATAATACTGCACAGGCCACTGATCCATATAATGGCATCCAGTATCATTTTAAGTTCAGCAAGGCTAGACCACAAAACTATAATTGCAAGCAGTGTCAAAGCTATTAATTGACAACCAAACTAAAATTCTCTGCGATGTCCAAGATTTTTGGAAAGTTCAAACTTCAAAAGAACCACCTCGCTTGTTTGTGGAAAGTAATGCGAATAGAGGGCAACTCTACACTAATTACTGTTAATTACTACATGTCGAAGTGCGGATTAAAGCACCAAAAATGCTTCTTAGTTAGTGGTTCTGCAACTGCATCAGCTAGTTAATCTTCTAGCAGCAGACGAGTTTTTTGAAAATTTAGATCAATGCTTGCCACTTGAAATTCCCCATCACCATATAATCCACAAGGAGTACTATTTCACCTTCTATTGTGATTTTATACGCATATTCGTAGTCTTCTCTCTTTTTCTTGGTGGAACAATCTGGTCCTGGCCTTCTGTACTGCCGAGCTGTTTGGTTGGCTCCACTCACTGTGTTGAAACATGAATAACCAGAATGCTTGACTAGGATCCAGTCCTTTTGGCGCATTTTCCAACCGTGTCAAACACAGCCAGCATTAGTTACTCTATAAAGAAAAACTAGCTTTACAAATGAAAATACGTATGACGCAAGTAATGTTGGTGAGATGTTATTAATTTCAGAATCTTTTTAAGCGCCAAAAGGTTGAAAAGGTGAATCGAAATTACAAGCCCACGTCCTCGTGACCTATATATATATATATATATATATATATATGATTTGTCAAGATATTATTGAGAGAAAGTCAATCAAGCAACTTTGAAATTGAGTTGCACATCACTTTGAATTTGTTGGTTTTCCGATGTTGGTGTTGATAAGCTAGTAAGAATTGTTATAGAGATGAACAAGAAGCGAACAGAATTAAAGAAAGATGCTGCAATGCAGAGGAAAAAGAAAATGTTTCTGTGTATTATTCACTGCTTACATTCCTAGCATTGTTACATTCATTTTATATCAACAAAAGGTGAGAAGCTTGGTTACGTATTCTACTCAGCAGTAATAGAATTCAATAACTGTCTAACTATATTAACAAACTTGCTAACCATTATATTCTCTATTCTCTTTGACAGGTGGCTGAAAAAGAGGTGGCTGAAAAAGAGGTGGCTGAAGCAGAGCCTTTGATATCTTGACATTCCCCCGCAATCATATGCTTGGAGGAACCAAGCATAAGATTGGAACAGTGACGCCGAAATAAAAGAGTGGACAGACCTTTAGTTAGTATATCAACAAACTGATCTGCAAAAGAATATGTTATTGAAGCCATAAAATCTGGAAACATGGACCCTGCGAGTATACTTGAGCAGATTGAACTTTAAATTGCTAATGTTAAGGAGGAATCTTTTAGTAGGAAAGAAATACTTGAAAAGGTTGAGAAATGGTTGACTGCATGTGAAGAGGAGAGCTGGCTTGAGGAATATAACAGGGATGACAATCGATACAATACTGGGAGAGTGCTCATTTGACTCTCAAGCGTGCTAAGAAAGCTCGCAATTTGGTTAATAAAATGCCAGGTATGGTGGAGGCTTTGGCTTCCAAAACCATGACATGGGAAAGCGAGAGAGACATTGAATTCTTATATGATGGTATCCGCCTTCTTTCTATGCTTGAAGAGTACACCATATTACACCAGGAGAAAGAGGAAGAAAGACGGAGTCAGTGGGATCAGAAGGAACATTTTTAGAGTGCAACAGATAGAAAAGAAGAGAATCAAAGATTGAGAAGGAAGAATCTTGCAAGAAGTTGAAGATTTGAAGAAGAATTTTTTTTAGTTTGACAATATATCAAACATATGATAGGTAGATTGATTATTATGAAAGAATTGGTTTAATAAAGCGATAATAATACTAGAAATAGAGATTAGCGAGATATTAGAAGCTTTGAAGTTGAGAAGTAGTCATCATTTTTTAGAGTTCAAGAGACAAAGAGGAAAAGAATCACAGATTTGAGAAGAGAGTTGAAGAAGATTTTTTTTTTTCAGTTTGACAATATATCAAACAGATGATAGGCAGATTGATTATTATGAAAGAATTGGTTTACTAAGGTGATAATAATGCCAGAAACAGAGATTAGCAAGATATTAGAAGCAGAGAAATCACAGGATCACAAGATATTAACAATCTTAAGCTCTGATACCATGATAAGCTAGCAAGAATTGTTACATAGATGAACAAGAAGCGAACAAAATTAAAGAAAGATGTTGCAATGCAGAGGAAGAAGAAAATGTTTCTGTGTATTATTCACTGCTTACATTCCTAGCACTATTATAGAATGTAACTATATAGGAAATATTGTAGTCATATTCTTATGTGGTAATCTCCACCTTTACTATTGTATATTGCCCTACTCATATATATAGAAAGGGTTGGCTAACTATTAGGTTAAGCCTCCTAATTATTTCTCAATTTGGTATCAGAGCCTTCGGCCGTCAAAACTCTTTCCTCCCTTTGCAACTTTGCAGCCGGCCCTAACTTCTTCTCCTTCCCATGGATTCTCCTCCTTCCACCGGTGCTGCAACATCACCGGCCAGTCATCCTCCTGCTGCTGGCCGAGA
>Ga0325410_1001464_pt1 | contig 26192 bp, 14 predicted proteins | sample PopdelMetagenome_16_FD_206182 | JGI IMG/M metagenome (GOLD analysis project Ga0325410, IMG submission 206182) | Populus deltoides microbial communities from Bellville, Georgia, United States - Xylem-PdIQD-R3 | ecosystem: Host-associated > Plants > Phyllosphere > Stem > Wood/Secondary xylem...
GTCATCATAACTATACAACATTAGCAATAGCCTTATATTCAGTCTTTGTAGAAAATCGTGCAACTATTTTCTATTTACTAAACTTCCAAGAGATATAATTATGATTAAGATAGATAGCATAAGTACCGGTAGACTTTAAATTATCGACATTATCAACCTAATCAGAGCCATTAAAGCCATGCAGTAGGAGATTAGAAGAGATAGTAAAAGATAAGTAAAAAAAGATGTTGCATGTACACAACATAAGATACATTTAAGGACTACAAGTCAATGGTTTGAAAACAAATGCAAGCTCATTGATGTTGTTTTTCACAGATTTCAAGTTCTCTTCTATATGGTACTGCATTTTCATGAAGACAATCATTTTCTACTCCTAGTTGGTTGATGCAATGTCTTGTTATTGTATCTTCTTGGGATGTTGTGTCTTCTTGTGGTGTTGAGTCTTCTTGTAGTATTGTTGTTGTTTTTGGCTAAGAAGATCAAGGGTGGTTATGCTTCGATGGTTAGATGTTGTTGTTGTTGTTGTTTCTTTGCTCTCTTAAAAATTGTTTCTTTTGCTGAAATTCATTTCAGATAGGTGTCTTCTATGTTTTGTTCTTTGCTGGCTATTTGTCATTTGTTGTGCTGATCAAGTTTCAGATGGCTCATCGTCTGTTATGCTGCATCGGTTGCTGGTTTTGTCCAGTCTTTCTCTATGCACGTCTTGTGTTTGGTTGATATTTAGCAATGTTGTACTGCCTTGCCTTTTGCTTTTTGGTTAGGTTGGGCACCTTATCACGGATACGGTTCCTTATTTAACCAATGTCAACTCCTCCTTTTCTTTTGTTCTCTCTTTTTTATGATGAGTTTGATGTAAATGTTTTGACAGGGAGCCTGTTCCCTTTTGTTTATCCTTGTATGTGAACGTGTTGGTTCTCTAGCCTTGTTAATTTTTTATATTTTATATACTTACATTTCGATCAAAAAGAAGTACAACAAGTCAATGGTCCTTAAACAGAGCATGATTGAACTAATAAACCTTATTAACAACAAAAGAAATATTTGATCATATAAAAGTAAGATATTGAAGAGGAACAATCACTAACAATATAAAACAAATTCAGAATAAGCAAAACCACTTTTAATGATGGTAAATAGACAAGAACTAATAGCCATCAATGTGAAAACTAGTTGACATCGAGACATACCTCTTATGTGCATAATGTAAGAGGCATAGCCAGGCTGGGAGAAGAATATCTAACAAAAAGTATATTTCATCTCAATTCCAAAAAAGTAACTTAGACAACCCAAGTCTCAAATAGAGAATTTTACATTAAAATGAGCAATCAATTAAGTTATAGAAGAAAGATCATTACATGTGATAAGGATATCATCAGCATAAATTAAAATATAGATGAGGGTAATTAAGGATTTGTTTATAAAAAATGAAGGGTCAGTTTGACACCTATAAAGTATAAAACCTAAGAAGAATTGGCAAAGCCAATCGAACAATGCACATGAAGTCAATAGAGAGATTTGTGAAGTTTTCATGCATGAAAAGAAAGGTTAAGATCAACAAAGTCAAAAGGTTGTTGCATGCAATGTTGTTAAAATCGCGAGTTAACTCGTAAAATTATACGATTTTATGAGTTAATACATGCTTATCGTGTTAAATCGGCTTAAAAACTCGAAAAGTAATAAAATCGCAGCAAAATCGTATTAAATCATTGAAATCGGTTAAAATCATGTAAAATCACGATTTTGAGCTCGATTTCACAATTTTATAAGGAATATATATATTGCATTGCAGTTATAGTAACTGCACCAAAAGGTCAAAAAAATTAGCCATTCACCCTTCCTTATTAACCCTAGCGGACAACGACCAAACCTCTCTTCCTCAAAGTCCTTCAATGGTGACTGTTGACTGTTCCAAAACAAGCCATCAGTTCATCACTGCAATCTGCCTCTCTTTAACCTTCAGCCCTCTCTTTTTTTTCTTCACTCACTAACGGGCGACGACATCCTCTTCATTCTCTGAATCTCTATTGACTTGTACTTTTAGGAAGCAAATCAATTAATCTGGTGAGTGATCTGCAACCTTGAAGTTTATTTGTTTATGAGGCTTCTGAATTAGTTTTCTTAGTTGATCATTACCAGGGAAACTAATTAATTTTGATATGAGAATCTTGGTGTTAAACCCCCTTACTGTTATTTCCACTATGTGTCTATTCCAGAAGATTTCTAGTTGTCAAGATGTCCGAAGAAAATATGAGCTCATTTCCAGCAAGCAGTAAAGAGTGAACTTTGCTTGTCTATTCTTGTGGTGATCGAATTATTTCTATATTAAGAAGGTTTGTTTTCTTTCTTTAATTTTCTAGATTTAAATATTGAGACTAGAATTTAAATGCATTATACTAACATGGAGAGTGTGTTCTTAATATGTTATATAGATAAAGAGAAATGTAGTCCGATAGATTTAATTATTTTGGCAAATTAAAATAATTGTCAATGTGGGGGATGGGTAGCTTGGCTTTTGTGCAGACAACTGAATTGTTTTCTCATTTGAGGTCCATTGCCAGCTCTTACTTGGCTGATAAGATGGTGAAGCCAAACCACCAATTCAAGAACATAAAATTTAGTATGGATGCATGTTTTACTTTCTTTCTTCTGGATTATATGCACTGAAAAAAAAAATTGTTATCTTATACTATATATATGTATGTCATTTTAAGGTCAAATTACAAGCATTTATTTTGCTTTTATCTTCTTTTTTTTCTTGGGGGCTGGTGCAAGGAAATGAGTGGTTTAACAGAATCAAGTTTATCTTTCTTCATTTGAAAAATCAAACTGGTGAGTGGTGACCATTAATCTTGCCATCTCTGTTAGACCAACAGAAACAGAATACTAGAGAAAGTTCACATGTATTTTTGTCAATAGTTTTTTTAATGTTATTTTTCAACGTTGCCTATTGGCATAGCAGAATTTATAATTCTTCAACAAACACCTCCCTTAGTTGCTTGCACGGCACACTCTTAAGCAAAACAAAGAAAGTATGGTTAGTTAGTCAGCTGAAAATGCCACTGAATTCCATGAAAAGCCCTACTGCAGAAATATGGCTATGACACACTCTTGAATGGCGGCATGAGTTCTCTAATTCACTAGTTGAATTTCTTTTTGGGATAGGCTCTTCAAACGCAGAGGATTGCCTTTCGAGTAAAGGGCAGCCCTTGTAAGAGTTATTGTCGGCATAAAACCACAAAAGCTTTTCCCAGTAAGGGTTTAGTAACTACATAAACAAGTTCCAAGCATGCTTGACTAATAGTGGATAAGGAGTAGGTTCATCTATCTTTGTTGCTTACATGTGTCATTTTTTGATTACTCATGAATAACCCAAATATTAAGATTGCATAAATGCTACAAAGAGCATTCAACATGCATATTCCATATCAAACATGATGAACTAATTTGAGCCTTATTGCTTTAGTTTTGTGAGTTATTTATGCAAGCTTCCATAACCTAAATGTTTGGATTAATTACAGGATTGATTTAAGTTGGTTCTCGAATTGCTTCCACACCAGTAAATTATTTGTTTTAAGTTTGTTAATTGTTAGTTAATGAAAAGTTACTTAAATTATGTATGAATTTATATTTGAACCAAGTATTTTAAAGTGCTTGAATTATATATGAATTTTTATTTGAACCGTACATTTTAAGGTGCTTGAACTCTGTATGAAAAAAAATTTCCTTATGATTTTACGATCCGAGTTTATTTTGCATTTTTCGTGCCGTGTTAAAAATGCGTTTTTAACAACCTTGGTTGCATGTAAACATCAGTGTCAAGAAAAACATTAAAAAAAACAATATGAACATCTAACTAACGAACATACCAACCTTGAGAAATAACAATAGCAAAAATAGTATGAATTGTTGCTAGCTTATCAATTACACTAAAGGTCTTATCAAATTGAATACCTTATTGTTGATGATACTATTTGGATATTAGTTGAGCCTTATAGAGTTTAACGGACCCAACAATTTTCTATTTAATCTTGTACACTTACTTGCAACCAACAATGCTTATAGAGGCATTAAGATGAATAAAAGACCAGGTGTGATTATGAACCAATTTATCAGTTTTTGTAGTCATTATTAGATTCTATTTAGAATTTTGTTTGGCCTTAATGTAAACAAGTAGGTTTTAATAAAAATGTGAAGTAACCTTGTTTAAGGAAAAATGAGAGATAGGATAGTGTTTATGTTAAGGTGGACAAAGGGTTATGGAGTGAATATGGATATGAATATATGATGGGAGATTTAAAGAAGAAAAGTAACTAGAGGAACTGTTGTCCTTGACAACGTTAAGATCAGAAGTAGTAGGTAAAGTCTTTTAGATAGATAAATGATAAGAGATAATAAGAGACTGAATTGGAGTTAAGGAATGAAAACTAGATAAAAAGATTGAAAAGGGGACCAATGATGGAGCATCATAAGGAGTCTCATAACTAGAAGACAAAGCGAAATGAGGTAAGGTAGAGGATGAAACAAAAAGATGAGGTAACAACATAGATATAGGAATGCTAATCCATGAAGGATTGACAGTAAAAAAAATAGGAACATAAGTATTATAATGACATAAAGGAAACTAATAAAGTGGACTTGGCATAAAATATGAGGACTCATGGAATGTTTAATAATAAAAAATATAAACATGTCAAGTAAAGATATCTATACAACGATATCCTCGATGACTAGACTATAACCAAGAAAGAAAGATGAGACAGAGTAAAAATCAAGATTATGTTTGTTACATAGACGTAGAAACAAAAAGCATAAGTAACCAAAAATATTTAAAAATGCATAGTTAGGGTATCATTTAAAAAGTTTTAGTAAAATAGATTGATGTTGAAAAGGTGGTGTGTATATTCAGTTGATGATAAGAATAACAGTTTTGAAGGTAGAATGATCAATACCTATACTGTTAAAATAGGAATTTAGTTTTCAAAAGTCACCTTTCTAATTACTGTAAAATTGTTTTATATGATTCCAAATTAATTTTCAATTAACTTTTAAAATTGAAAAAAAAAGCATCATAAATCTTGGATTTATTTTTTTAAAGGACAAAATCAAGTATATTTAGAAAAATAATCAACAAAAAATTCATTCACTATAAAAATTGGTGAGAGACCCTAAACATAATAAAAACTAAGTCTAAGGGAGCCAAACTAACATGCTTTGATGAATATAATGAGATCAACTGAAATTGCCTTTAATGGTAAGTTATATAATTAAAATGATAATTGGTTAAGGATGAAACTAGAATAACTTTATTAAAGAGAATTTGATGCAAGAAGTGAGAGTGTGAATAATTAAGATGAATTTGATGCAAGAAGCGAGAATGTGAACAACCAAGATGCTGATTCCAGACTTCAGATGTAGTTTTTTGTGATAAAACACTAAGGTGGTGTTTGATTATTATCCTGAAATAGAAGGGACGAAGACAGTGGAAACAAAAACATGTTTGGTTAAAGAGACAGAGACATAATTTTTGTGATAAAACACTAGGGGAGAGTGAATTTTTTAGAATGTTTGGTTGCTGTCTCTAAGATAATTTTAAAGTGAATTTTTGTACTTCCAAAATAGGAGGTACAGAAGGGACATGTCTCTAGAGACGATATTTTTATTTTTTATTCCTAAAACATCCTTGTAAAAAACTGTTAATTTCAAAATTATTCAATTAAGACACATAAAGATAAAAATATTAATTATTGTATTTTTAAAACTAAGCTCCAAGGTTGATCTAGGTCAAAGCCAGAGTCACTAGTTGAGGCCTGGGCACGGGTAGGGTTGACCCGAGTTAGTGTAATAATACAAATGGTTATTATTATAGTTTTAAACCCTAGTTCAAAAGAGTTGACACGGGCAAAGCCCACGTCACGAGTCGGGTTGATTGTTGATCTAGGTCCATATAAAGACAAAAATGATTATTATCATAGTTTTAACATCCAACTCGGGAGATCGACTTAGTGTGAAGCCTAGGTCACGTGTTAGGAGGGTCAACTCGGGTTGACCCAGGTCAACATAAAATAAAAGTATTATTATCATAGTTTTAAAACTTTATTTGGGGGTAAACCTGGAGCAAGGTTCGGGTCACGGCTTAAAAAAATTAACCTGAGTTAACCCGAGTCAATATAAAGATAAAAATTATTATTATTATAATTTTAATACTTGACTTGGGGGTCGATCAGGGCAAGGCCTAGGTCATAAGTCGAAAGGGTCAACATGAGTTGACCTGTGTCAACGTATGGGTAAAAGTGATTATCATCATAGTTTTAAAACTTGACTCAGGAGTTGACTTGAGACAAGGTTCAGGTCACGAGTAGGGAGACCTAGTTTTTTTTTAAAATAATCAAAGCAACCTTATTTTAACCAAAAATATTCAAAAAAAAAAAAACAATGGGTTTTTGACCCATATTTTATCCCGGGTTGACTTGGGGTTTTTTACTGGATCAGGTCAATTTAATCATTTCTCTATTTTTTTTAAAATCAGACCAGTCCAAGCCCCAGGTTAACTCATCTAATCAGTCATAGTTTTATAACTAAGGTTATTATAATAATATTAATTTCAAAACTCTAATCAGTTCTAGTTTTATAACTAAGGTCATTATAGTATTACTAATTTCAACATTCATTATAAACTAAAGTAAAAAATATCTAATTATTTTTTAAATATGTAAGTTTGACAATAATACATAATAAGAATAAAAATAGATTTTTTCATATTTTATTATGTCTTGTCCACTATAACCAAATATGATATAAAAACAGTTATTTTATCTTGTACATCATTATTAAACACAATTCTGTATTTGTTTCATTTTCTATCTTGTCTTCATTGTTTTTCTCTCTTCTGTTCTAGGATAGTAACCAAAAGCTATTTAGAGGACTCGATGCGTAGGATTGGTACTGAAGCTAGTTTAAACTATCTTTAACTATATTGGATAAACAAAAATGAATTTGGAAACTCAATCCTTGACAAGACAAAAATGATTGTTAAATTTTAAAAAAAAATCATTATCTAAAGCAAATTGTCGTATAGAAACCAGAGATTTTATGATATCAAGAACATGTAAAATGGTAGGTAGTTTTAGGAAACACTAAGGTGTATGAATTAAAGTATAACCAAGATATAAGATATAAAGTTTCTCACAATCACTTACTTCAAGTTGTTTGAAGTCAGTGTAGGATTCCATATAAATGAGTCATGTGGTATTTGGTGTAAAATGATATGTTGCCCCGACATTAAGATTTTATGATTGGCTATGATTTGAAAATGAGTGACTAGCTGAAGTAGCATTGGTCGAAGGTGAAGGATTTAGAATTAAAGAGGCTGAAGAGTTTCTTATATGAAAAAAAAAACCAACACCTAAAAAGCAAAAAGAACATGATAAAGTGATATGATTACATTTATTGTATATTTAGCACTAGGCACAGGTGTCATGTGTGGTTGATTCTAATGTGATTCATCCTTACAGCTAAATTAGAGTAGCAAACATACCAAGCGAGAGTAATCATAGAAAATAATTACCTTCACCGCGTAGGTAATCTATAAAATTAACTATTTATATATGTGCCACATTGCTATATTGTAAAGCAATATATAGAGGTAGGTGGTCACACTAATAAATTGCCAAGTGAACCATTTAGGTGGTGGTTTGTGCAAGAGTGTACCTAAATTAGTGTACCACACAAGGAGATTCACCGAACAACCATCTTTATTTCTCCTTCCTTCTTCCTTATTTATTCTCCCTTGAGCTTAGATAAGTCGAGGGTTTGGGGCTAGATGGGCTTCCTCATTCTTTTTCTTTTTTCCTTTATTTCCTTTTCTTATCTCTTTTTCTTCCTCTAGGGATTGGTTGGGTCAAATGTGTGGGCCTGGTCGAGCCCTATCTTCTCCTTTCTTCTTCCTTTCTTCCTTTTCCCTTTTCTTTATTTGGGCTCGGTTGGGCCAAGTACATAGGCCTGGTTAGGCCTTTCCTTCTCCTTCAATCTTTCATCTTTCCTATTCCCTTATCTCATTCTCTTCCTTTTCTTCCCCCCAAGCTTAATTAGGTTAAGTGTGTGGGCCTTCAGCCATTTTTTTCTCTTTATTTCCTTTCATTTTCTTTTCCTCTCTTTTATTGAGTTTGGTTTGGCCAAAACACTAAATGAATTAGAGAGTTATTGAACAATTAATGATTGAAATAGAGAAATGAGAGAGATTTTTCCTAGTGCGTGTATTACACGTGCTAGCATATGAACAAGACTAGCTATTTAATGTGGTGTTGTGGCTTTGATGATGGCCTTCCTTGTTGTTGTTGAATTTGTTTCGGCAGGGCCTTCCTTCTAGTGTGACTCATATTGTTGATGGAGCTCGGTGGTGTTGTGATGACTTGTTCTTCTTTTCTTTTCTTTTTCATCTATTTTTTTCTCTTTTCTCCTCTGTTTCTATGCATGCTTGCTTCTCATTGCATTCTTTCTTTTCTTTTCTTCCATATCCATCGAGTTGTTTGACTTGGTTAGGCATGGGGTATTAGAGCATCTCTTATTGGAGATGCTATAGTAAAGAGCCAAATTGATAAAATGGCTTTTTGAATAGTATAAATATAGTTTTTTTTGTTTATGTGCATTCCAATGGTAAAAAGTCATTTAGAAGAACCAATTATATTTTAATATATTTTATATTAAATTAATTTTATATTATATATAATATAATCATGATATTATTAATTATATAATTAATATGAATAATTTATAAAATTAAATTTAAAATTAATGAAGTAATATGAAAGTTAAAAGATATAATTTTAAGTTCAAATTTAAAAAATTTTAATTTTAAATTTATTTATATGAATATTTTTAATTTTCAGTTTTATATATTAGTGTTAAAATTTTGATTTTTGAAAAGTAAATTCAAAATTCAAACTTTGAAAAAAACCACAAACATTATAAATTTTTATTTTGAGATTTTTTTTAAAAAAATATCAAACTTTAAAAAATAACCACCAATATTCAAATTTGAAAAAAATAACCATCAACATTTCAGATTTTAAGATTTTGAATTTTGAAAAAATGACCGTCAACATTTCAAATTTTAAGATTTCAAATTTCAAAAAAAATAACCGCCAACATTCTAAGATTTCAAAATTTAGAAAAACAAATCCATCTATAAATATTCTCATATACCTAAATATTTTTTCTCATCATTTTCTTCTCTCCAATCTTTATTTTATTTCATTAAAATTCATCATGAATCATTCTAATTTTAATTTTATGATGCTTTTGATTTTGATGATGACATTCTCATGTTTGCCTTTCAAGTTGCTACTGTAGTGGTTGCTGAATAAGATTCGAATAATAAAGGGCAAAGAACAGAGTATCGTTGCTCTATTCTTAGTCATAATATTGTCAATCATAATAGAAAGGAATGTGAGTTAAGGCTATATAATGATTATTTTGCGAAATTCACTGAAAGTTAATTTTGAAAGAGATTTAGGATGAGTCGTCGTTTTTTTCTTCGGATCACAAATGCAGTGGAAGCTCACAATTCATATTTCAAACAAAGGACAAATGCTCTTGGTGTTTTTGGTTTATCTTGCCTTAAAAAGGTAACTTCAACTCACAAGATACTTGTATATGGTATTCCTGCAGATCTTACTGATGAATATCTTTGAATCGGGGAAAGCACTGCGATAAAAAATCTTAGAGATTTGGCTTTTGTCAAAGCAATTGTAGAAGTTTTTGGTGATTCATATCTAAGGGCACCGAATGAGACCGATATTGCTTGATTATTATCAACTAGAGAGCAGTGTGGATCTCTAGAGATGTTAAGGAGCATTGACTGTATGTATTGTAAATGGGAGAAATGTCCAACTGTATGTCATGAGATGTATATTGGTCATTGTCGTGAACTAACTGTAACTCTAGAGGCGGTGACTTCACAAGATCTTTGGATATAGCATGATTTTTTTAGAATGCCTAGATCACTAAATGATATTAATGTTCTTGATCGATCATCCATCTTCGCTGCACTTGTTGAAGGTCGTACTGCTCCTGTCACTGCTCCTGTCAATTATACAATTAATAGGCATGAATATACAATGGGATATTATTTAGTAGATGAGATTTATCCTAATTGGCCAACCTTTGTTAAGACAATCCTAAGGCCATTAAAGGTAAAGAGAAAATATTTTGCAAGTAAGTAAGAGTCTACAAAAAAGGATGTGGAGCGGGCATTTGGGGTGCAATAATCTCGTTTTGTAATTGTACATGGACTTGTACGATATTAGGATGAAGAAATGTTTGCAAATATTATGAAAGCTTGCATAATAATGCATAATATGATTATTAAAGATGAAGAAGCAATGAACATTGGATTTGATTGTAAAAGTGAAGTCAATTCCTTTATATCAGTGTCATATGGTGAAATACCAAAACTACATGATTTTCTTCAAACTCACTATCAAATCAGGGATAGAGCAACTAGCTCTCAACTTCAAAAAGATTTGAACATTTGTGAGAACAGTATGGCAACGAGTAGAATCATTAGATTTGAGCTTCTTATGTTATTATAATTTCAAGTATTTTATGTTTTTTTTTAATTATGGTTGTTATCTTTTAAGTTAATTAATCCTACTTATTATTGTTGAGTATTAGAAGAACTTGAAAAAAAGTATTACGAATTGATATCAATTTTATAAAAATATATTTAAAATAACTAAGAAATTTATACATATTTAATTAAAAATACATTACATTAAACAATAAATCAATCAAGTTAATTAAAAATTAAAACCCTTCTTTTTCATAATTTCTAACTTTTTTTTTGCAAATACACTGCAGAAATTGGATCCAAATTAGAAATATTCATTTTCATAATTTGTTCTTCTTTCTTAATCTTATCCAATTCTTGTTTCTCTTAACTTTGTTGAATCATCATAGCTTGTTGCTCTAACATAATTTTCTTGTCTAGTTTTTTTATCCTCAATTTCAACTAGAGTATCCTTAAATTCTTGTAAGAGATTTGTTACAATTATCTCCCTAACTTTATCATTTTCTTATCTATGTTTAAGTCGTTCCATTGCAGCCTTCTGACCAATTGGTCTATCTTGATAGATCAACGATCCATTATCTTCTCCTAAACTAACAGAATCACAGGTAGATGAAGCTGATGATGCCAGACTTATATTGGCATGACTTTTTTATTTCTTGTTTGACCTTTGATATTGACTTGCACGCTTAAATTGCCATTTAGGTTCTTTTTAAGATAACCCAACAATATTCTAGTTGAAATTGTTTGCCAACGCAAGAAGCATATATTTGTCAAGCATCATTAATCTGGTTAAAATTAGAAAAATTCAATAATGTTAAAATATGTGTTAAACAATTTAACATGGAAATGAATATTAAAATTACCCTTGATTCCTTGGTCATTCCACTTTACTTATAATTTTTAATTTAAGTAACAAATCTAACAAATTTACCGACTTCTCTATTTATTTCTTGTCATCTACTTGAGATGCTTATTTGAAAATGATTATTCAAGTTTTCTTCATTCTCTACAAAGTAAGCATGTACTTGAGCTCAAAATTGTTTTGTTTGTTGTTCAACTCCTGTAATTGGATCTTTGCTTGTATTTAACCATGCAGACACAAGTAAACAATCTTCTTCCGGTGAGAACTTTTTACTTCTATGTGTTTTTTTTATTGTATGGACATTTAAATTCGAATATGTTAAGTCATCAATTAATTGATTAGAATCACTTGGTTGAGAGAGAATATCTTCTAACTCGCTTAAAAGAAGGTTGGTAAAGGAGCTTGGAAAATTTGAATCCATCTATATTAAAAAAAAAAAAACTCAAGTTAGAACCTCATAAGATAGTGTAAGGGAAGCTCACATTCAATGTCTAGCAATTTTGTAGTTTCCATACATGTGAATTAATAATAAGTATTGCCTCCTACTTATTCTAACATTAATCTGATCATACAACCATTAAAATTTGGCCATCTTTGGGAACTAAAAGAGAATTGATATACTGGTTTGATTGCATTTCCAATAAAACAAAATATAATTGACCCCGAATTAAAACAGGCAATCAAGAATAAATTTAAGATATGTCACTCTATGTTTTCATCAATACCAGCTACCACCATTACTTCCTCTTAATTTTTTCATAGACAACAACATATATGAAAATTGTCTTCCTTAACCCATATCAAAAGTATAAAATAACAAAGAAAGAAAGCAATCATCGCAAATAACAAATTAACATTAAAAGGTCTCAAGAATCAAGAGATAAAAAAAGAAAATAAGAAAAGTATTTAAGCAAGCATTCCTTTTGGTTCCAACTAATTAACATAGCAGGGACACAACTGATGTTATTAATTAATCAAAGGACAACTGCTTCTTATTTTTCCAAACCACAAAGAAGCTGAGGCATAAGGCTTTGAGATTTGCAGGTTTTTTTTTTGTTCTATTTTTAAATTAGAAAACAAAGAAAAGAGATGTTGGCCAAGAAAAGACATTTTAGCTATTCATATAGATATCCTGTTCGAGTTGTTAAAACTAAAAATAATAGATAAAAATATTATTTTTTTTAATTTTAACTATCCTATTGACTCCCGCGTTGGAGTTGCTATTAGACCTGGTTGGGCTTACAGTGTTAGGCCTGTTAGTCTTAGTTGAGACTAATTTATTTATTTTTTTTCTATCTCCTCATCTTTTCCTTTCCTTTTTCTTTTTAATATTTGTTTGGGCCCAATCGAGCCCTATTCATTTTCTCCTCCTTCGTATATCCGCCGGCTACTCTTTATTGCCTAAGTCAATTCCCAAATTCCAATATGCTATTCAATGAATCCACACAAAGAAACAAAAAAAGAAGAAGAGTAAGGAACACTTCATATTCATGTGTGGAAACTTGGAGGCAGCAAACAAAACCACAGGGTCTTCTTTTGAACATATAGCAGGAGCCTTAATCTCGGAATCAGAAAAATCTCCCTCAAATCTCCAAGTCCCCATATGCCTTCTGATCATCAAACAAATACTTATCCTCACCTTTATTAAGTTTCAAAAGGCAATATTTCTACGAATATGAAATGTATTCAAGACATGAAAGCACATGGTGATGGTACGGGACGCACGTGATATTCCACTCCACTATGCTTCCATTCATTAATAAAAACATATATATATATATATATTCTGCAATGCTCGAGTGGCTGCCAGAACAAAAAGAGTACAATCAAAGTCATTTCCATTCTCCCTCCTGATGAAGGCACCAAATGACATTAGCCCCCACTTCATTTAAAGGTGTCCGTGAGTACGGTTATTAATGTTTTTTAAAGTATTTTTTATTTGAAAATATAATAAAATAAAAATATCATATCATAAATAAAAAACATAACAAAATATATCTTAATTTTCAATCCAAATATATCTTTAAAAAAATGCAAAAAATAGCAACACTAATGTGAAGATATTTTTATGTCGTCGGCATCGTGGGAGGGTGTAGTATGATACCACGACACCATATTGAAAATTATTACAGAAATATATATATATATTTTCCAGGTGGAAGACAAGAGCTTTGACTAGGGTGCTTTCGGCTGTTAAGACATGCACAAGAAAAGAGTTGGCATGTGATTTTTGCTGTTTGATGTTACCCCACCACAGAAACTCATTTTGATCTTCTTTCCTTCGCATGATGGAATGAAAACAAAACAAACAACTCATTTTGATTTTACCCCACCATGATTGGTCATGGCGTTGGTGTTATCCTTTAATGGCAGGGGCGATAAGACTGCTGACCACTCATGCTATGCAAGAATGCAACCTTTTGTTTTCTGGATGGTCGTTGGGTGATTAAATGCGTTTTGGCATTGTGGTTGCGAGTGTTTTTTAAATAATTTTTTATATTAAAATATATGTGAATAATGTTTTTTTATTTTTTAAAAATTATTTTTGACATCAACACATTAAAACGATCCAAAACATACAAACCATATTAAATTTTAACAAAAAAAATTCAAATTTTTTGGAAACGCAGCCGCAACCGCGTTCTCAAACGTGCTCTAAGGGTGTGGTAGATAATGTTTTTTAAAATATATTTTGCTTTAAATGTATTATAATAATATTTTTTAAAAAAAGTTATTTTTGATATTAATGCATGATCTGAAAATACCAAAAAATAAAATAAAAATTAATTTTTAAAAAAACACTTTTAAAACATAAAAATAAATACACCTTAAATAAAGGAATGGATGCGTCTTTTTTGCACACCTATATGAGTGTGTTTATTTGTTTTTGGTTTATTTTTTATTTTTTTCTTCAAATTATTTTTTTAATTTTAAATTAGTTTACTATGTGATATTAAAAATAAATTTTTAAAAATAAAAAAATATTTTAATATATTTTCAAATAAAAAATATTTTAAAAAATAACTACTTTCTCGGATACTCAAACCTTTCTAGAAAAACATTCCCGTGTAAAACCTAACCTTACTAGTTTTTTGAAAAGAAAAACCCAACTTTGTAAGAGTGAAACTAAACTTCTAATTAATAAAAAAATGATTTTTAATTATAATTTTAATATTGTGGTAATTTTATATTTTAAAATAATTTTTATTTGAAAAAATATCTACTTATGTCAATATGTGTGTGTGTATATATATATATATATTTATTTATTTTGATGTATTTTCAATTTGAAATTTACTTTTAAAAAATACTTTATGCTACTTTTGGTAATTTTATATTTATAGAAATAGATTCTACATCAAAATCAAATATATTTAAAGTAAATAGATTCTATATAATTTTTAATACACATTAAATAAACATTGAGATTAAAGGTCATCAGATTGGCTACTTGCTTGTCTCAAAGAGGTAATCCGAACTCCGAACTTCTTAAACCCATAATTATCACGTTATGACAGCTTCTTTTTCCCGAACCAAGCATAATGATATTTACGTGCAAAATAAAAAATGTAAGGCCCAAAATTCAAGAGGGTCAAATACGGCAATTTAGATTTAAAGAAAACAATAAAGAAAGAAGGCTTAGGCCCAAATACAGCCCTGCAGTTTTTTCACTCTAGGCATTTTGATGGAAATGTACATGAATGTCCCCACTCCCCAGTGTTCAAGGCTTTATTTTTGGAAAGATTGGTTTTCTATTTTAAAAGTATTTTTAAAACAATTTAAGATATTTTTTTATTTTAAATTAATATTTTTATATACTTTTAGATCATTTTAATGTGTTGATATCAAAAATAATTTTTAAAAAATAAATAAAATATTATTTTTATACATTTCTCAGTTAAAAGCACTTTAAAAAACAACTGCAATCACATTTTCAAACAGGCTTTATCTGCTTTCATGAAAGCTATGTTTAAGATTAAATTTTATTTTATAAAATTATATTTTAATATTATATTAAATAATTTAAAAAATAAAAGTAGAAAGGAATAGAATTTTATTGATACGGCATAAAAATTTAAAAATTTTGATACGGCATGAAATTATCAAAAAATATTATATATAAATTAAACTAAAAAAAATTATTTTTAATAAATAAAAAAAAGAACACAAGTATCAAACAAAATCATTCTACAAGAAATCTATGCAAAATAAGTTTTTAAATTCAGTGTTGGTGTCTTGCTTTTGAAGCGGCAAGCTTTGTTTTAAGAGAGAGAAAAAAAGAGCTAAGGCTCTTCCTTTCAAGGTCAAGCACATGTGGGATCCCAAGTAGGGGTGAGCATTTTCGGTTCGGTCCGGTTTTGAACCAAATAAATAATCAAACCGAAATTATTATTTTTTAAGTTTTTAAACCGAACCGAACCGAAAACCGGTTCGAACCGACCATATTCGGTTTGGTTCGGTTTTTTTCCTTCCAAACCGTTTAAACCAATTCGTCTTATTTCTATTTTCATAGTTTTGTGCCTATTTTCTGAGAAATCTTGGCTTTCTCAGCAAGCTAAACAAGATAATATTCAGAAATCGAACCTTAGCGTTCTTTTTGTTAGATCCTTGCTCAAAAATTAATCTCTGCACAAAAGATACACAAACCAAAAGGAAAGGAAAGAAAAGAAGCCATTTGACTGGAAAAAAAATAAAGATCAAAATATATGAATTATTCAAATGTAAACCAGAACGAGAGGAAACCAATTGCAAATTTTTACACAGATTCACACCATCGATTGAGCGTGTGGTGTTTTTATACTTGGTTTCTTCAATAAATAACCAAACTCGATGTCCAATCTTCTACTGGTTTGACATAACAATCTTCTCACAAGAACAACATCAAGAAATCAAAGAAAAACCTTTTACTGGTTTGACATAACAATCTTCCTCAGTTACATGGGTATGAAAAATGACATAACAATTACAATGTCAAAAGCAAAAGTAAAAGTAAAGAAAGACGTGCCTGAACTAAAAAAATTAAAATCAAAAGTGAAGAAAGGTGTGATAGGAAGACAGATGAGCATGAAGCAACAGAAGCCTAATAATTGTAGGATGTGTATTGTGGAGTACAGAGAAAAATCAGAGAGAAGAGAAAGTGAGAGACGCTGAGAGCAAAAGGAGGGGCGACTGTCTGAAGAGAAAGTTACTTTAGGTTTAGGGTTACAAAAAAATGTCATATTTATACTTGTTTTTTATAAGTGTTGGTTTGGGTGAACTGGTTCGGTTCTGTTCGATTCAATCGGTTTCAGACTTTAAAAACCGAAACCGAACCGAACCGGATTTTTTTTGTGGTTTTTTATTCGGTTAATTTGGTTTTTTTTCGGTTCCCTTTTTTTGGTTGTTTTTTTTCTTGATTTTTTTGGTTATTCGATTTTTTTGCTCACCCCTAATCCCAAGAACAGGTAAAAGATGGTGCAGATCTGAAAACATTAGCTGAAGATCATTCGGAACAGATCCCGCATCAACAGCGTGTGATTACTTTTTGTTTTTGTATTTTAAAAATATTTAAAAAAATAATACTTTTAAAATTAATATATATTTTTTTATAATTTTAAAAAATAATCATCACTATACTTTCAAATTACTTTCTAATAATACAAATTATAAAGAATAAAAAGCACTAACCCTGAGAGGTGTAGCTCATTGTTCAGATCCTAGTTTTACTCTCTAATTATCATCAGTTCAAGTCTCACAAACCTCAGAGTCATTGGAGGCTTACATGGTCGTTAACTTTAGGGCCCGTGGGATTAGTCGCGGTGCGAGCAAGCTGATCCAAGCACTCACGTTAATAAAAAAAAAAATCAATGCTCATGAAAATATTTTACTGTGGATAAGAAATTAAAAAATGAGAGTGAATATATATCAGCATAAAAATTATAAAAATTCTCTATTCAATTAATGTTTTTTAATTAATACTTTCTCATTTTTGTGTCTGCTTATCTCCCATACTGTAAATATCTAATAACAACAATTTAAAGTACTCTACGTCAAAAATAAAAGCTTGGGTTGTTGCTAGTATAAGGCCCGTTTGTTCGCTGGAAAGTAATTTTTTTTGGAAATTGAATTTCGAGAAAGTGAATTCCAAGAAAGTGAATTATTTTCTTATGTTTGGTAGTGTAATGGAAAATAAGTTGGAAAACACTTTCCAGTGTTTGGTTATGTCATGGAAAATGACCTGGAAAATTACTTATTAATGTTTTATTTTTCTCAAATTTATTAAAATAATGAGGAACAAATCTTATAAATTAAAAAGTTGGATGAGAATGAAATTAAAAAAATATATAATTTCATAAGTTATCTCAAATAAAATAAATAATAATCAAAATAATAGAGATCAAATCTAAAAAAAATGAAAGATGAAGAAATTAACATTAATAATTTCATAATATATTTTTTTAATTTCATCATTTAACATTGAATTAATTGAGAATTAAGCTTCATAATTTATTTCAATTTACTTTCTATAGGGTTATTCTAATACCATGATTCGGATTGTGGATTTGGTAGTTTTACTTGGGTTATTTTTTGCCTTTTTTTATTTTTTTTTAATTTCATCATTTAATATTAGGTTGATTGAAATTCAACTTCATAATTTGTTTCTATATGCTTTATATTGGGTTAACATGGTCTCATGATCTAAAACATGGATTTGACTGGTTAACCTGGATTAACTCAAGTCGATCCAATATGTCGTCGTCTCTATATATATATAAATCAGAATGCTGCCTTGAATTTTTTTATCAAACTATATTTTTACCAGTCATACAAGTTATTTTTGAATTTATCAAGTTTTAGATCATATCAAGTTAATCCACACAAAATTTATTTTTTATTATTATAAGAAATACATTAATAATGTCTAAATTATTTTTTTTATAAGTCCAAACACCCAATACCTGTCACGTCATACAATTTCACGAACATGTTGATAGTTGTAAACTAATTCAAGTGCTAAGAATTGATTCCTGTCTCCGAGTGTTGTTTGTTTCGTGTTGGATTCTTGCTTCGATAACCGATCTCTCTTTTTGTTTCACGTGAGCTCTTCACCGAGTGATTATTATTGTAATAGGAACCTGGACAAGTGAACTGTTTGATCATATTCAATATAATTATTAATAATAATTCGGCACTAGTTATGATTGGGTTATGGGTTGGAGTGGGTACATGAGCCCACGAATCCGACCAATCGGTGCAACCTGTGTATTGTTCGCTTTTCATTAATATTATATTATAGCTTAAAAACCGTGGGTTTTTTTTTTTATTATTATTATAGAGGCAAGTACTGTTTACGAACATATAAATCATTATGGATGACATTGTGTATTTGTTAAAATTTTATTTTTATCGTCAAGTTTTTTTTAGTGATTTTATCCTAATTAAAGATTAATTAATTGTGATTTGTTAGAAAAATACGGGGTTGAAAGAAGAGCAACTGGAATAAAAAAGACGTTAAATATGAATGGCATGCCATAAGTTTTAGCAACAAATATACTCTGATCTTCGAACTTCAACAATAACAAAAATTATATAATTTTGATGCCTCAATATTTTTCAAGTTCAATTTTGGTAAAAAAAATTTTCTTTTGTTATTTTTCAGTTCGTAACTAAAGAAAGGAGAAAGAGAGAGACAACTAGATTCTGGTGATAGAGAGAGAAATGACATTGACATCGATTTAGATCACCAAAACGATAGATATTTATGTCAAATGGTTTCATCTGATGAAGGGAATTTATGTTAGGTGTTTGTTTGCCTTGAAAGTCCTTGAAAAAACAAATCTAAACTCGGTGTGGTTTTTTTTATTTCAAGTTGATTATGGTTTTTGGGGTTTTTTTTGTTATTTTTTGATATCATGGATGGGTTTATCATGATTTTTAAGGTGTTTTCGGTAGAAAATAAGCAAAAAAAAGTTTTTGGGTAAAAAAATAAATCAGGTGACGTTTTGTTTAATTGTTTTTCAAATTGTTTTTGGAATGGATGACATTTTAACTACCCTAAATGCAACAAAAAAAACATAAGGGCTCAGTCGCCTTGAAAAAATAGGCCAAGCAGGCTGGCCTTCTTATTTTTTTTTCAAATAATTTTTTAATATATATTTTTAAATTTTTTTTACTTTATTTGTATTTGTATTAATATCCATTTTCTCTTTTTTATTTAATTTAGGGAGCTTCCTTTAAACGACAATTATTTTTTCGTTATGCATTTAATTTTTGAAAAGGTTTTTTTTATTCATCTATATTTTTTTTATCTTTTATATAGATAAACTTTGTTTTGAAGAGGAGAAAAAAATTATTTGAAGATAATATTTTTTTTATTTTATTCAATCAATTAATGTGTGTTTATTTATATTGTCATTTGATCGAATAAAAAAATTATTTTAATAAATAAATGTGAGTCACCAAGAGTCAACTCTCATGTGGGATGATTTTAAACCAAAGCAAAGTAAGGAGTCGAGTCAAAAGTTTTCAAAGTTGATTTATTAGATTGAGTTTAATAACAATATTAAATAATTTTTTTTCTTTTAAAAAATTCCATCTTTCATTTTTTTTCTTTCAATTAAGTCGTTTTTGTCCTTTTTTACTTATTTTATCTTTCAACATTTGGTTGATTTTAAATTAGTATTCATAATTTATTTTGATTTGTTTTCTATGATATTATACCAATTTAAAACAAACATCCCGAAACCAAAAATAACATTAACAAACAAAAAATATCTAAAAAAATAAATCCAAATATGTAAAACAACCAAACCTCATGACTCCGATCATGCTAATGAAGATAACCCAAAAAAAGCCAAAACATGAAAAACAATGAGGATTAATTTCAAAAAGGAAAAAATTTTGAAGGACAAGACCATAAAAATATTAAATGAAAAAAACAACCTCGTAAAAAGGCTCGAGCTAACTGGTGTTAACACTCCGAACCCACGGTTCAGGTCACGAGATCGAGATAACCTGATAGGAAAAAAAGCAAAGAAAATCACAAATCCCATTTAAAAAAAAAACTAATGTCCAATAATAAAATTGAAAAATAAAATAAGTCCAAAGAAACATTAAAAAATTGCAAAATAATATTTTTGGACGGATTGGTTTTCTATTTTAAAAGTATTTTTAAAACAATTTAAGATATTTTTTATTTTAAATTAATATTTTTTATATATATTTTTAGATCATTTTAATGTGTTGATATCAAAAATAATTTTTAAAAAATAAATAAAATATTATTTTTATACATTTCTCAGTGAAAAGCACTTTAAAAAACAACTGCAATCACATTTTTAAACAGGCTTTATCCGCTTCCATGAAAGCTATGTTTAAAATTATATTTTATTTTATAAAATTATATTTTAATATTATATTAAATAATTTAAAAAATAAAAGTAGAAAGGAATAGAATTTTATTGATGCGGCATGAAATAATCAAAAAATATTATATATAAATTAAACTCTAAAAAAAAAATTTATTTTTAATAAATAAAAAAAAAAGAACACAAGTATCAAACAAAATCATTCTACAAGAAATCTATGCAAAATAATTTTTTAAATTCAGTGTCGGTGTCTTGTTTTTGAAGCGGCAAGCTTTGTTTTAAGAGAGAAAAAAGAGAGCTAAGGCTCTTCCTTTCAAGGTCAAGCACATGTGGGATCCCAAGTAGGGGTGAGCATTTTCGTTTTCGGTCCGGTTTTGAACCAAATAAATAATCAAACTGAAATTATTATTTTTTAAGTTTTTAAACCGAACCGAAAACCAGTTCGAACCGACCATATTGGGTTCGGTTCGGTTTTTTTCCTTCCAAATCGTTTAAACCGATTTATCTTATTTCTATTTTCATAGTTTTGTGCCTATTTTCTGAGAATCTTGGCTTTCTCAGCAAGCTAAACAAGATAATATTCAGAAATCGAACCTCAGCGTTCTTTTTGTTAGATCCTTGCTCAAAAATTAATCTCTGCACAAAAGATACACAAACCAAAAGGAAAGAAAAGAAGCCATTTGACTGGAAAAAAAAATAAAGATCAAAATATATGAATTATTCAAATGTAAAACCAGAACGAGAGGAAACCAATTGCAAATTTTTACACATATTCACACTATTTATTGAGCATGTGGTGTTTTTATACTTGGTTTCTTCAATAAATAACCAAACCCGATGTCCAATCTTCTACTGGTTTGACATAACAATCTTCTCACAAGACCAACATCAAGAAATCAAAGAAAAACCTTTTACTGGTTTGACATAATAATCTTCTTCAGTTACATGGGTATGAAAAATGACATAACAATTACAATGTCAAAAGCAAAAGTAAAAGTAAAGAAAGACGTGCCTGAACTAAAAGAATTAAAATCAAAAGTGAAGAAAGGTGTGATAGGAAGACAGATGAGCATGAACCAACAGAAGCCTAACAATTGTAGGATGTGTATTGTGGAGTACAGAGGAAAATCAGAGAGAAGAGAAAGTGAGAGACGCTGAGAGCAAAAGGAGAGGCGGCTATCTGAAGAGAAAGTTACTTTAGGTTTAGGGTTACAAAAAAATGTCATATTTATACTTGTTTTTTTTTAAGTGTTGGTTTGGGTGAACTGGTTCGATTCTGTTCGGTTCAATCGGTTTCAGACTTTAAAACCCGAAACTGAACCGAACCGAATTTTTTTTGTGGTTTTTTAATTGGTTAATTCGGTTTTTTTTCGGTTCAGTTTTTTTGGTTGTTTTATTCTCGGTTTTTTTGGTTATTCGGTTTTTTTGCTTACCCCTAATCCCAAGAACAGGTAAAAGATGGTGCAGATCTGAAAACATTAGCTGAAGATCATTCGGAACAAATCCCCCATCAACAGCGTGTGATTACTTTTTGTTTTTGTATTTTAAAAATATTTAAAAAAAATAATACTTTTAAAATTAATATATATTTTTTTATAATTTTAAAAAATAATCATCACTATACTTTCAAATTACTTTCTAATAATACAAATTATAAAGGATAAAAAGCACTAACCCTGAGAGGTGTAGCTCACTGTTCAGATCCTAGTTTTACTCCCTAATTATCATTAGTTCAAGTCTCACAAACCTCAGAGTCATTGGAGGCTTACATGGTCGTTAATTTTAGGGCCCATGGGATTAGTCGCAGTGCGAGCAAGCTGATCCAAGCACTCACGTTAATTAAAAAAAAAAATGCTCATGAAAATATTTTACTGTGGATAAGAAATTAAAAAATGAGAGTGAATATATATCAGCATAAAAATTATAAAAATTCTCTATTCAATTAATGTTTTTTAATTAATACTTTCTCATTTTTGTGTCTGCTTATCTCCCATACTGTAAATATCTAATAACAACAATTTAAAGTACTCTACGTCAAAAATAAAAGCTTGGGTTGTTGCTAGTATAAGGCCCGTTTGTTCGCTGGAAAGTAATTTTTTTTGGAAATTGAATTTCGAGAAAGTGAATTCCAAGAAAGTGAATTATTTTCTTATGTTTGGTAGTGTAATGGAAAATAAGTTGGAAAACACTTTCCAGTGTTTGGTTATGTCATGGAAAATGACCTGGAAAATTACTTATTAATGTTTTATTTTTCTCAAATTTATTAAAATAATGAGGAACAAATCTTATAAATTAAAAAGTTGGATGAGAATGAAATTAAAAAAATATATAATTTCATAAATTATCTCAAATAAAATAAATAATAATCAAAATAATAGAGATCAAATCTAAAAAAAATGAAAGATGAAGAAATTAAAATAATAATAATTAATATTTCATAAATTATTTCAAATAAAATAAGTAACAATCAAAAGAATGAGGATCAAATTTGATAGATAAAAAATTTCAATAAAAAAATGATAAGGGAAATGCAAATAACAATTATAAAAATGAGGACCAAAGTTAATATAAAAATTAAATTTTAAGAGATGAAATTGAAAAATAAATATTCAAAACAAAATATATATAGCAATCAAAAGTTTGAGGACCAAATTTGATATAATCAGAAAATAATATGACATTTCTAAATTTTTCACAACTTCCGGAAAGTGTTTTCCGCTTAAATTTTCAGGAAAACACTTTCCCGGAAACCAACTCAAATTTTTCTTTGATTGGAAAGTGTTTTACGTTGACCAACTTTTCTAGTAGCAAATAAATACAGGAAAGTTTAGAAAGTGGTTTCTCAAAAACCACTTTCCGGAAAACAAATATAGCCTAAAGAATAAAATGCCATCAAAGGCATAACAATTTTTGCTGGTTTAAAATTAAAGATTCTATAAAACCGGAAAAAAAGAAGAAGAAATCTTTTACATGATGATAGAAAAAAATATTATGTTTTTTTCTAATCTTTTCTGATGATATTTTGAATTTATATGCACATTTATCACATAGTTTATCTTTCCTTAAAAAAAATATAGTTTGCAAGTTTTTTTAAATATATAATCCTTGCAATATTAAAATGAAAGGTAGGGGTTGCCTTAAAAAAAAACAGTTATTTTCTATTTTAGTCCACAGTCCATCTACATTCCAGGATCATCAATCACGCTAGATTATTTGAGAGTATGATTATGATTACTTTTTTAAAAAATTTTGATACCAAAATATATTAAAATAATATTTTTTTAAAAAAAAAATTACTTTTGACACCAGCATATCAAAATAATTTGAAAACACTAAAAACATATTAATTTGAAGTAAATAAAAAAATAAAAATAAATAAATTTTTTCAAAAGCACTTTTGAAACGCATGTTGTTGTAACATGGTCCTATATGATTAACTTTTGAAACTAGAGGGACTATGCACATAATTATAAATCAGACTAAGTATATGTTTTGTATTGTGGTGGAGTGTATTTTTCAAAAGTATTTTTTTACTTAAAATATATCAAAATAAATTTTTTAGATTTTTTTAATTGGATTATTCTTGTATGAAAAGTGGATTTCTAGAAGTTAAATTATTTTTTCATATTTGACAGTGTCATAAAAAATAGGTTAGAAAATATTTTTCAATATTAGGTACTTATGCATATTAAAAAAATAAAATTAAAAAAATCTAATCTTATAAATTATTTCAAATAACATGAATAACAATAAAAAGAATGGTAACCAAATCTAATAGATAAAAAAATTTAATTAAGAAAAAAATAAGAGAAAAACAAATAACTATTAAAAAGATAAAGACTCAAGTTAATATAAAAATCAAATTAAATTAAATTCTAAGAGACAAAATTTAAAAAATTCAAAAACAATATGGAAATAAAAAGATTGAGGACTAAATTTGATATAATCAACAAATAATAAGACACTTTTAAGTTTTTTTACAATTTTTAGAAAGTATATTCCTCTAGAATAAAAGAAAAACATTTTCCATAAACCAATCTAATTTTTTTTATATAAAATTATTTTTTATCGAGTAATTTTTCTAATGGTAAATAAATATGAAAAAGTTTGAAAAGTAATTATTTTTCAAGATTATAAACCTAATAGAATGGGGTAAATAAATATATTAGAAGAGAAATAAAAATCAATTATTTTTTTCTTTAAAAAATTATTTTTTATTAAAAAATTATAACTTTTCAGTACAAGGAATTCATTTTGTAATGTTTCTTTCCCCTAAACAATGAATGTTTTCATAGCACTGATTTTTTGTTTTTCAAATATATGGCATATATTGTAAACTATAATTTTATGAAATTTTGTTGTTCATGAACGTGTGAAAAATATTAATTATATAATTAATATTGAATTTTTGTTATTAAAAAGATTTCAAACCTATGAAATATAAAACACAAAGCCTCTTATTTTCAATTAAAAAGATACAAAGAGAAGGAGATTGGCCTCAAGCCATCCCTAATCATAGTTATTAAACTTAGACCGGTCCGGTGGGTTGACGGGAGATCCAGTTGATCTAGATGCTGAATCGGTCCGGGTTTATCAAAAGACCGGTCAGTGTAACGACCCGGTCAAACCCGGTGAGACCCGATGTTTTTTTTTTTAAATGTGAGATTTGAAATCCATTAGTATATATACTCTATGTTCCCAAGAAAAAAATTATGATTTTTCAATATGGGATAAAAAACTTTTTGATTTAAATACTTCAACTTGAAAGGATAACATAATAACAACCCATTAGTGTATATATACTCCATGTTCCCCAGCAAAAAGTTATATTTTTTTTCAATGTGAGATTGGAAACCTATTAGTATATATACTTTATGTTCCCAAGAAAAAAACTATATTTTTTTAAATGTGGGATTGGAAACCCATTAGTATATATACTCAATGTTTCCAAGAAAAAAAGTTATTTTTTTTCAATGAGGGATTTGAAATCCATTAGTATATATACTCAATGTTCACAAGAAAAAAACTATATTTTTTCAATGTGGGATAAAAAAACTTTTTTGATTTAAATATTTTAACTTAAAAGCTTAACATAATATCTTTTTAATGTGGGATAAAAAAATTTAAATATTCCTTTAAACTTCATTATTTACAATATGTATAGCTTATATTTACATGAATTTTTTCTTAATTTTTTCATATAAAATATTAAAACTTTAATTTTTTTTTAATTTTTCCAGGTTGATCTGGGTTGACCCATGAAACCCGAGATCCGGTTCCTTGGCCGGGTCAACCCCCAAGCCGGGTTTAATAAATGTGTCCCTAACCCCGATAAGCCACCAAAAGTAGGGTTTGTTTGTACATCGTTTTAGTATAGGGAGTAATCTAACTAACCACTTAAACTTGGAGGACTTCA
>Ga0325410_1001466_pt1 | contig 26183 bp, 12 predicted proteins | sample PopdelMetagenome_16_FD_206182 | JGI IMG/M metagenome (GOLD analysis project Ga0325410, IMG submission 206182) | Populus deltoides microbial communities from Bellville, Georgia, United States - Xylem-PdIQD-R3 | ecosystem: Host-associated > Plants > Phyllosphere > Stem > Wood/Secondary xylem...
TATATATTATTATTATTTTATGGGATATAAATTTTATTTTCTCTTTTCTTTTGTATTGATATTTTTCTTTGAGATAAATCAAATAAATAATTAATACGATTCAATTAATTATTTCTTTTGAATCAAAACATTCATGCTTAAAAATGATATAAAAAATTGTTGTAGAAGCCATAACAATACCCCCTTAGTTTCCATCACTAATTTCTAGATTTTAGCAAGAAATTTCAAGATTTCAATCATCATAAAATTGAGGAAGACAATGACTTAAATGATATATTATAATGCAAACCTCGAGGACAAAATTTTAAAATCTAGAATTAAGAATTTAAATATTTTCCAAAGAAAACTAAAATTATATTATAAGTTCCTGACTTGTTGATTACTTGAATCAACAACTAGAAGTATATGATTATAACGTTATAAATATGATCTTTTTGATAAGTTCTAAAAAGTTTAATTAAAAACCAAAAGCAAAAGTGCTCATGTAGTTTTTAGTCCAAAAAAAAAACAATTTATCTTCAAATCCAAAAATTAAAAGTATTTATATGTTTACTTAAAAATAAATAAACTTTAATTAACTATGTGCTAAAAGTTAAACCCAAATAAATAAATAACTTAAAAGTATTGATAAAATAAAATACAAAGCCTAAGTCTTTTATAAATAAAAGCACAATCCTTATAATTTACTCATGGGCCTTATCAAAAGGCTTTAACCTTGCAGGAAATAGTACCTATAAAATCTTCTGGAAAATTTTTTAACTCGATCCAATAGTTAGATTGAAAGTTATAACCATTAGCATATAGTTATTTAGCCAATCCAAGCTCAAATACATCTTAAACAACCCCATCTTTTACTTAGATCATATTGATCAAGACTTGATCCTTGTTTGAACTCAAATTCATGTTTGTTGTCACCTTAGAATGAATTCTGAAAGCTTGCTCGGACTGAATGTTATGAATCGATCTATTTAGTGCCTATTTGATCCTCATAGCTCTTGTCTTTGTAATTATTCCAATTAGTATATGCAATGGATCTTATAGTATTGCTTATTGATTCATATCATCCCCCCTCTCCTTTAAATGATTTGACCTTGAATTATCACATGCAATGGATCATATGATGTTGCTTGTTGATTCTCATCATTCCCCGTTTCCTTAAAATAATTCAACCTTGAATAGTCACATGCAATGGATCTTGTTCTATTGCTTGTTGATTCTCAGCATCCCCTCTCTCCACAAATTCATTCAGCCTTAAATCATCACCTATATTAAAAAATATATATAAACATTAAATTTAGCACTAATGTTATACTTATTTAGAAGTTCCATCTTGTATGCACTGTTATTAATTCATTCAAGGACTTGGGATGGAAATCTTTCTTTCCTCATAAACACCAAAATTCAATCACCAGGTTCAAAGATAACACATTGATGACCTTTGTTGGCTTTACAGGCACATTATTCTTTTTTTTTTCAATGTGCTATTAGACACTTTTATGAAGTTTCTTCACTATTTTAGCCTTTTTTTATATCCATTAAGACTAACCATTTCATCAGCAGGTAAAGGTAACAAGTCCAAAGGCGTTAATGGATTAAAATCATAAATAATTTTAATTTATAAATGATTAGTAATAGAATGTATACTCATATTATATGCAAACTCAATAAACAACAAACACTACTCCTAACTTTTTAAATTACTTTGAATGACAATACAAAATAATTTGGTTAAGGTCTAATTTACTACTTTCATTTGATTATTTGTTTATGGATGACTGGTTAAAAACAATAATTTTGTTCCTAATTTTTCCAACAAAATCTTCCAAAAATAAATAAAAAACTTAACATCTCGATCTGAAACAATACTCTTATGAACACCATGAAGGTGTATTATCTCTCTAAAGAACAAATCAACATTATTAGTTGCATCATCAATTTTATGACATGCTATGAAATGTGTCACCTTAGATAACTTATCTAACACCACAAAAAATTAAGTCCCTACCTCTTTTTATCTTAGGTAAAATTAAAATTAAAATCAAAATCGTGGAAATGTATGTCATAACCCAATCTTGGATCCCCTAAAATTCTTTCACACAAAAATACGTATTTTTTTATTCAAAAATCCAAAAAAATTCGAAACTTAAAATCCAAAAATACTTTCGAGACACAAAGTGATAAGTCCTCGAGTTGCAACAGATTAAAATGCCAGAAGAATAGCTAAATTAGGGATATTTTGACAAGTTAGGATGAAGAAAGAAAGAAAATTGAGTTTGAAATCCGAACTTGACTAAAATTGAAAGAATTAATTAAGTTTAAGGATTTAATTAAATTTTTAATAGACTGAATTGACTTATTTAAGGATGTAATTGAAGAAAAATTAAGTTTGAAATCAATTGGGAAAAAAATTGAAACAATTAATTAAGTTTAAGGATTTAATTAAACTTCTAATGAGTTTTATGGATTCAATCAAGGACTAAATTAAAGAAACATCAAGTATGAAGGCCTAATTCAGATTAATTCAAAAAGATTGGAAGATTAGGGACACAATTGAAACTTTGAAAGGATACATTTATACAACCAAGGGTTTAATTAAAAGAAACTTAAAGATTGAAGGTTAATTGAGGGTTAAATTAAAGAATCTTGAAACTAAGGACCAAAGTGCAAAAGGCATGTGATTTTAGGGACTAAAATTAATCAAATCATGGGTTGATTTGAAAGAAATTAAAAGTTTATGGTTGATAGAGGTCAAATTGCATAATTTGTAAACCAATGACTAATTTGTAAAAGACGCTCAAATCAAAGGATTTAAACCAAGGTTTTCAGGGGTATAATTGCAAAAACTAAGAAGTTTCATAGTCAATTAAGGGTGTATATGCTAAAATTAAAAGAATAGTGACTAAATTGAAAATTTTTCTAATATCCTACAAAAGCCAAGTCCATTACATGAGAAAATGACCCTAATTTTTAGGATTTAAATGAATGAAGTGTCACTTAGACTTTAATAAAGAAATGAGTGACACGTCATTTGATCCTTGTCTCTTTTTTTTTCAGCCTAAAAGGCTGACGAGATGCCAACTTCAGGTGAATGAACGTGACACCTCAAAGGATCTAATTACCACCACCCGACTAAGAAACATCTCTACAAGGATTAGCTACTCCTATCAAATGTTTACATCTTATTTGCTTGAACGAAATCGACAATATTTTGACCCCAATCACCCATCCTTGTATTAGCAGATTCAAGCTGATTGAGGGCCAACATTCTAATTATTGAATGTAAAGTTCTAGATCTCCAAATCAAATATGGTTTGTTCCTAATGATAAATCTACATGATCTCTACAAGGTTTAGGTCTAACAATGATACGTTTATGGCTTAATCTCCATAATGATCTTGACAAAGTACTCAACCCAATCATATATGACTGAACAAAAAATTCACCATGACAAAAAAGACTCTAAGGTTGTTTTCTTATGTTTGATTTTAGTTTACAAGAGGACAAAAAGGGTATCAAGTGCCACTTATTTCAGAGAGAAAGGTTTTAGAAGAGAAAGGATAATATTCTTACACGGAACCTCTTAGCAAACCCATTATGGTTTTGCTATTTCTAGTTTTGGTTCGCTTATAAAAGAGCAATTGCTCTTAAGTAGAGAGGAGGTGGATTTAGAGAGAAAGAAATCAAAAAGAGAAAATATAGAGGAAATTAGAGAGAAAACATAGAAGTATTTTTTTTAGTAAATAGAGAGAAAAGAGAAGCAAATAGTGTGAAAATTTGAAGGAAGAAAGAAGAAAAGAAGAAGTTTATACAAGCTAAGGAGCTGAAAACATGAGGAAAGAAGCAACGAAATCTTAAAACAAAATAAGCTATATTATTCAACAAGGTATAGCTAAAACTTTAGTGAGATGGTGTAGCCCAATGGACACACCTCTCTTTTAATGTCTTCCATGTTAATACTTTTGTTTCTTTTTTATTGATTATGTTGATTTCATTTGAGTTTAGAAGCTATGTTTAACATATTATTGTTCTTAGATGTGATATGCATTTGTTAGAGGTAAGTTAAAAAATATTTTGAGTATATAACTTGTTGTTTCTAGATTGTTAAAATCGTGTGTTAACATGTTTAAATATTTGTTTTTGATGTCATGAAGTTAAGTTTAATTGTTTGGATTCATGTGTGTGTGTGTGTGTTAAGACCTTTGATTGGTCAAGATTATGATTGCAAGTTGTTTTTTGTGTATTATCGAGTGTAAGAGGACTAAATTCATGTTAAGTTTTGGTTTGGAGTGTTTATCAGATCAATATAACAATGTTTTAAAAAAAAAAAACAGTTTCTGAAGTTTTTAAACTAAGGTATTGTTGCATTGGTTTTGTTGTTTGTTGTTAATGTTTTAATTTTTTAGAGGGTTGCTATAAGCATGTTAAAGTCGAGTCTACCATGTTTAGGTCTTATTTCTAGTTTTCAGGTGTTATTTTGGGTTTTGGTTTCATATTGCACTTTTCTGGGTTTTCTTTGAATTTCTAGGTTTATGTTCTTGAACCCAGATTTATATTTTCTTGTGTCTTGGCTTTTTAGCCTCTCTAGTGAGCTCTTTGAGGCTATAGCTCATATATGATGGTTATATACTTTTATTTTATCCATTTAAAGCTTGTTAACATTTTATTTTTGAATATTTTAATTCATATAAGTTCTATAATGTTATCCAAAAGAAGGCATTAAAATTAAAATGCCATTTGCAAAACCATATACATAAATTTCAAGAAATTAATTAGCTTAATTAAAATAATCATAGTTATTAAAATCAAAATATAGTTTACTAAATGCTCTATTAGACAATGTATGTTTCTTTGATAGCACCGCACTTTTGAAAAAAAATAAAACTTTTTTATATGCATTAAATTAATTTGTTTTTTAGTGTTTTAGATCGATGCTAAAAATAAATTTTAAAAATAAAAATATATATTATTTTAATACATTTCCTAGCAAAAAGCATTATAAAAAACTATAGCAATGATAAACACTACCTTAATTAAATCATCAAGTCATTAGTCAATCCTTAATTATTAGATTGACCCGTCTTGGTTTTTTCATTTTTAATTAAGAAAATGTGATTTCTTTTTAATTTTATTAGTATGAAATATTAACCTAATCAATTGGATTGAATTGGAACACTCGTAGTTTAACCACAAGTATGGATCATCAAGTTTCTAGCTCAACCCATTGGATTTGGAATAGACTGGGTTTGACAATGGTGAAGGAGAATGCCTTCAACCTATGACCTTGTTCATAACATTGCCCTCAAGTAATTCAAGCAATTGATTTTGCCATTAACGTTGCCTACATTGTAATAGCCCGGCTTCTCAAAGCCAAAATCGGTGGAATTTTTTTTTTATCCTTACATCCCCGATGCTTTTCACAATAACATCCTAAGGTTAACAATAGATCCCATTCCTTATCATGGCACAATACTAATATGGTTATCACAAATCAACATCCTTATAAAATAGTTACTCAATACAAATACCCATGACATTATATTTACATGTTTGTAAGTTCATGTTACATCTTATTGACATATTTATAAATCACATTCATGTTCTAGCTTCATTATCATCATGAGTTTATACAAAAGTGTCGAATGACAATACACAATCTAATATTGTATCGTTATGAGTTCATACAATGTTCATCGGCAACTATACAACTAGTATATTCGTTCCTATCAAATACATAACACCTAAAACATACCATTACAAAGCACCTTTCAAAATATATGAACCAGTGGAACGAGCTTTCCTACGCACCTTGATTGTGTGATGTCTCTGTTACAAAAACAACATGGATATAAGAATTGTAAATAATCTAAACATGATAATAAACAACAAGAACAACATGGATACAAGATTGTGTGATGTCCATGTTACAAAAACAGCATGGGGTTAATTACTTCACTTTAACTTAGTCTTTCACTTTATATGCTTATAGTCGTAGCTAATCGCAACATCCAAACTCAGTCATCCATCTCAATTCCATTAAACAAAACTAATCACAAAATTAAACTCGTTATCTCCTATAGATACAATTAGTTTAAGCTAATTATCATAATCAACTTGGCCATCAATCTATGATGTCATTAGCCAAAGCTAATCGTCATATTCAACTCAGTCATCCCTCTAGGATGTCATTAACCGAAACTAATCATTAGCACAACTCGATCATCCATCTAGGATGCCATTAGCCGAAGCTAATCATCAAACACAACACGGCTATCCATCACGGATGCCATTAGCCAAAGTTAATCATCAATTCATCCCGACTATCCCCTTAGGATGCCATTAGCCGAAGCTAATCATCAGTCGCAACCTAACAATTCCTCTAGGATGTCATTAGCCGAAGTTAATCATAATACTCATTCAACATTCTATAACAATTTAGCTTTCAATATATCTCAATAGTAGATCATTCATAATACTCGTACAAACATTTCATATTAATTTAGCATTCCTTATAACACAATAGTCGATTCTTCATAATACTCGTACAAATATTTAATAATAGATTAGCATTCATTATAACACCATGAGAGACCTTTCGTAATACTAGTACAAACATTCCATAACAGTTGAGCATTCATTATAACACAATAAAAATCTTTCATAGTATTCGTACAAACATTTCGTAACCATTTAACATTTATTATATCACAATAGTAGATCCTTCATGATATTCGTACAAACATTCCATAACAGTTTAGTACTAGCTATAACATAATAAAAGATCCTTCATAATAAATTCACTTCGGGAAATTAACGATATATTAGAAAGGGTGGAAGCCATTTACCTGTTCCTCTTGTGGGGTGTTCTTGTCTGGTCGCAGGTCCGATCTCGGTTGCACCACCTAACACATCAATGATCGCAAATCAGCACATTTGCATTTGGTAATCACATAACTCGTCACCATACATATTCCAAGAATACACATGTTCACATTCAAGTGTTCCACATATTACACAATCATACAATGAAATCGTTGCAAGCATTTAAGTCATTTCTGACATGGAAGTTTATCGTAGAAAATCGACAGCAAAAACTAATTCATTGGTGACCCAAAATTCAGCAACGAAGACTGATTCGCTAGTGACCGAGGATTTGGCAGCAAAAATTGATTCGTTGGTGACACAAGATTTGACAGCGAAGCTGATTCACTGGTAAAATGGTATTCGACAGTGAAAATTGATTTGTTGGTGACACAGGATTCGGCAGCAAAAACCAATTCACTAGTGAACCAAGATTCGACAACGTAACCCAGTCCTACGAGTGATGCATGAAATCATCAGCGTACTTAATCTGTTGTTAACTTAGAAATCGTTGACAAATACTAAGTCGTCGTTGACTAAAAAATCACCAGCGTAACCCAGTTTTACAACTAACGTTGAAATCGTCAGCGCACATAGGTTACTACTAACTTAGAAATCATTGACAAAAACTAAGTCGTTGTTGACCCAAAAATCATCAATGCAATCCAGTTCTACGACTGACGTTGGAATCGTCAACGGCTCAACGCTGGAATCGTCAACGGCTCAACGCTGGAATCGTCAGCGGCTTACTCAGAAATCATTGATGAAAATTGAGTCATGTCGACTTAGAAATCGTCATCACAGCCCAGTTTTACGGCTGACGCTAAAATCATCAGCACACATAGGCTACTGTTGACTTAGAAATTATTGACAAAAACGGAGTCGCTGCCGACTCAAAAATCATCAACGTAAACTAAGTCACTGCCGATTCAGAAATTATCAGCGACAAGGTGAGTCATTTCTAGTTTTGCCTTTTCCCTGGACTACACGTAAGGTTTACGCTATGCCTTCTTCCCTACACGTATCCAACCCAGTCGAACATAAATGTCCCCAATCACACTCCGTTCATCATATATTATCAAGTAATACAAAAACAACATCCCCAATGTACATTTATCAAGGTTTCTCCCAATTCATTACTTCCAAAACCAGCACCTAACATTGTTACAAATTTTACATTTCTATATATTCTAATTGTATCATGGTAATTCACCTACACAACTAATACAATTATTCAACACATGAGGGTTCTATTTCCAGTTCATCTCATATCATTCTAACTATGGTCATCATGTATAGTTTCCTTCATGATTCATTCCCTCCCCCCTAGTCGAAATCTTGTTACCCATTACTCCCTAATTTGTACATGCAATTTCATAATATTTTATCACAAGTATATTCACAATAATATTTTTTAATACATACCTACAACAAAATCAAAGTATTAGATCATGATGTAATTTTCATTTCAACTCCAGCGTGATTTTAAGGCTTGCTAACAATACAATTTTGCACTTAGTATCAATCCAACACATTTTCATATAACTTCATTCACCACATATATAGAATTTATGTTATTAACACACAAGTATAATCACAACAATCATGTTGCAACCATATTCTCATTCACTTGAACTATATATATTCATGCAAGTTGATTAATCTCATAATAAAATCAAAGCATGAACATCAATATAATTTTGGTTCCAGCACAAAAATGTCCTTACAAGGCCAACAAGACCACAATCCAAGCATTTTCATCATTCCATTTCATATCCCATACAAATTCATCAAACCTTTGTGAGAATTAAGACATAACATCAATTTAGATTCTGTTTTAGCTTTTACATGTCCTTAGAAGTTAAATAAGGTTATAATCCATGTATCTTTTCATTTCAATCCTCATGTCATCCATCCCTTCCATTTGGTCGGCCCCTTACTTAGTTTTTCACATTCAAAATCACACGCACTCATTCATTTCTTTGTTAAAAATCTGCACGTCTTCATTTTTCCATCATTCCATTTAAGTTCATCACTCTTAGTATACTAAATCTTGAGTCAAAATATAAGGATCTTAAACTCTCATTCTAGAGTTTTTTCCCTTCCTTTTTGTTTGAAATTTAGGGTAATACCCAGCCAAGGAAATGGTGTTGGTCTTGCCTTACGTTTCTGTACAGTCTTAATGTAGGTTTAATGATTGTTCTTCTTCTTCCTTTCGGTTTCCTCCTTTTCCTTCTCTGCTGCAGCAACCGACCTTTCCAGCTCACTTTCCTTTCATGGTTCTCTCCTTTCTTCCAACTCTCTTCTCACTCAACAGTCAAGAAGGCTTGCATGCAAACTGTCTTGGTTCTGTTTTGGAAACAGAAGTTGTTGCAACCAAGGCTGTTAGTCGACTGTTTTTTGGAAAGAGAAAGGGTCACCTTCTCTCTTTCCCTTGCATTTATATCCCGTCTAAAAAAAAATAGGGTGTTTAGATGCTGGTTAAAACTACTCTTATCCTTCTTTAGATTATCTTAGAGCTGGTTTTATCCACCATAAATCCTAATCTAGGATAGGCCGGTTCTTCCCCATCATTTTTCTCTAGAGCAAGCTGGCCTGTTTTCCCCAACATCATCCTAGTGAAACTCGGCCTAACACTAATTTTTATTCGGTGTTACATACATTTTCAAACAAAAACTTTCCATCCAATATATATATATATATATATATATAACAAGGCAGAGAGGAAGACGGCCTAAAATATGCAAATTCATACCAACAACAGGAAGTAAATCCTGCCTCCCACTAACAGCTTGCCTCCACTTTAATGTGTTTTGTAATGAATATTAGCTAAAAAATTAACACGGGCCCCAAGGAACAACAATGAAATAAACGTCACATGAGAAAGCTCAAGAGTCCAGTGTAATCAACTTGATTCTCCCCCGGGAATTCAACGGAAGAAATCCCACTGCCCCCACCATTAAAAGCAGCTCAGCCATCCCTTTTCAGTGATCTTTTTACTGTGAATATTTATTGATATTATTGCCCAGAGAAAGTCAAAACAATTGTGTACATTATGGTTCGCTCATCAAGAATACAAGATGAAGATATATTAACTAAATATCTTAATTGTTTTAAATTTTACAGTAAACAGGCTTTAAAGCCTTTCTTTAATTCCTGAGCGTCCAAGTTCTTCCCTATGAACACAATCTTGTTCATTCTGGGTTCCTCAGGGCCCCATAACCGATCAGGTGAACCTTCGAATATGTCATGAACACCCTGTCAAATAAAATGAGGCAAAGGAAAGACTGATTAGGATCTAATTCCAGTTCAATTAGCAACAAAGCCAGTTCCAGACCCCTTGATTGCTTGGGTAAATAATATACAGAATCTAAATATAAACTACGTAGCATTGCTTAGAGCTGTTTACTAGTCAATCCTTCAGTTTCCTATCAGCAATCATGTTATAAATTTAACTATCTTCTTTTAATTGCCAGTTTCTACTTCCTTGGTTATCATATATGTAGTACGTATTACAAATATATTTATAAACCCGATAAACCAGACCAAACCTGAAAAGAAGTCCATGAAAAAACCCGAAAGCATCTAATATGAAGCTTGAAGTTGTTGTTTTAATTATTTTTCTAGTTAATTTTAGATTTTAATTATTTATTTTTAAGTAGTATTTAGAAATCCTAATGCCAAATGAATTCTATTAATTAAATAAGTTTTTATTAGAAATTTTTTCTATAAACAATTTTAGTTTTAATTAGAAATCCTTTCTCATAAAAGATTTTCAAACTAATATCAATAAAGATGTCTAGTTTATTTTGAAAGATTTTCTTGATTGGATAGTTGAATATGATAGGGTTAAGGAGCACTCAAGTTTCTAAGAAGAGAAGATGGTAAAACTAGTCGCATATAACCTGACAGGTGGAGCTTGTTCTTGGTGGAAACATCAGATAGATACACGGTCAAGAGAAGGGAGACAACATATTGCATCATGGGCGTACATGAGGCAGTTGTTGCATGAGAGATTCCTTCCTTCTGATTATGGACTATGAGCAATATTTGTTTTAGCAATACTAGGATTGTTCACAAGGTAATAAATATGTCAGAGAATCAACAGGTTACAAGGTTCATGAGGGTTAAAACCAGCAATCCAAGATATCGGAGTACAAATCTTATTTATGCTCTCTGAGGCAAGGAGCATGGCATTAAAAGCTAAGATGCTAATAAAATACAGGGCTGGTAGCAGTAATAGATTTGACAGGCGATACTTCTAAAAACATCGTATAATGACACAAGTAGATTCGGTCTTGCTGATAAAGGAAAGGCAGTACAACCACCAAGGCCAACTCCAATGAGACTCAATACTACTAGACTTGACACGACTTCGGGAAAACAGGTTGAAACGAACAAACCGAATAACCCCTAAGCTAGGCCAATGATTGTCAAATACTTTAAATGTGGAGAATCAGGACATCGTTTCAAAGATTATAGGAAACAAAAATTAGTCAATCTGATCGAAGGACAGTATGAGCCACAACCCTCCGATGAAAAGGGCGAGTTGTGTGAACCTAATAGGGGTGACAGAGAAAATTTGTATAAGTTATGATGACGATAATGAAAGCCAAAATTATGTGGTTAGGAAGATGCTGCTAACACCAACGACTGTTGAGGATTCACACTGAAATAGGTTATTTCGTACTTGTTACACCATAAATAAAAACTTGTGTGACTTAATTATCGATAATGGGAGTTGTGAAAATATTATTGGAAAACATATTGTTGATAAATTAAAATTAAAATTACCACTAGAACCTCATCCTGAACCTCACAAGATTTGGTGGATTAAGTCAATAGGAGAGATAAGGTAAACCAACAATGTAGAGTACCATTTTCCATTAAGAAGTATAGGGATGAGATGTATTATGATGTGATAGATATGGATGCCTGTAGTTTGATCTTCGGTAGGCCTCGACAATATGTTGTGAATATTAAACACTTGGGCAGAGATAATTTGTACAAGGTTAGAAAGAATGGTGTGAATTATACTCTTGTACCTTTGAAGAAAGAATCCAATCCTAAAATCTTGAAAGTAGAGGTGAGGGCTTTTCCTTATAATAACTAGTTCAGAACTTGAGATACACGCAAAGGTACAAGAAACTAGGCAAATTCATGCGGTGGTTGTGAAAACATTAATGATGAACAAGCAAAAAAGAAAAGAGCAGGCATTCCCAATGCAATTAAGCCTTTACTTGCCGAGTTTGAGGAGATTCTACATTATGGATTGCCTTATGGATTGCCATCAAAGAGAAACATTCAACATCAGATTGATTTGATGTCGGGACCTAGCCTTTCACATCTACCGCATTATCGAATGAGTCCTAACGAGGGTAAGATATTGAAAGAGAAGGTAAAAGAGTTGTTGAGAAAGAGACAAATCCAGGATAGTCCAAGTCCTTGTGCAATTCTAGGATTATTGACTCCAAATAAGGATGGCAGTTGGCGCATGTTTGTGGACAATCGCGTTATCAACAAAATAATCATGGGATACAAATTTTCAATTCCTCGGTTAGATGCATGCTTGATCAGTTACATGGGGCATCAATCTTTATGAAGATTGACTTGAGGAGTGGTTAACATCAAATTCGGATTCAGCCAAGTGATGTATGGAAGACAACTTTCAAGACAAATGAGGGATTGTAATGATTGGTTGGTTATGCCTTTTGATTTGTCTAACGCACCGAGCACTTTCATGAAGGTGATGATCAGGTCTTATGTCCTTATATAAATAAATTTGTGGTATTTATTTTGATAATATCTTGATTTATAGTAGATTTGAGATTGATCATGTAGAACACTTGAGAAAGGTGCTGCTGAAAAAAAATTATATGTGAATTTGCACAAGTATAGTTTTATGACTGACAAACTACTATTTTTATGCTATATTGTTAATGCATAGGGCATACATGTTGATAAGGAGAAGGTTTTGACCATTAGAGATTGGCCAACTCCTAAAATAGATAGTGAGGTTTGTAGTTTTTAAGGGTTAGCTACTTTCTATCAGTGATTCATCTGAAATTTCAATAATATTACAGCACTCATGACTGAATGCATGAAGAAGAGAAAATTTGATTGGAGAGAAAAGACAGAAAAGAGCTTTGCTTTAATCAAAGAAAAATTAAGCAATCCTCCAAATTTGGCACTTCTAGTTTGGACAAACTATTTGAGGTAGAAAGTAATGCTTGTGGTGTTAGAATTGTTGGAGTTCTATCCCAAGAGAAAAGACCTGTGACATTTTTTAGTGAGAAGTTGAGTGGTGCTAGGTTAATATAATCCACATGTGACATAGTTTTATGTTGTTTTTCGAACTCTTAAAAAGTGGGACATTATTTGATTGATAAGGAGTTTGTATTGTATTCTAACCATGAGGCTCTAAAATTTTTACATAATCAAAGGAGAATAAGTAATGGCATGCATGAAAGATTAGTCACTTACCTTTAACGGTTTCAAGCAGAATTGTGTACAAAGCTTAAGTTCATAATAGAGTTGTTGATACTTCGAGTAAAAAAAGCAGCCTTCTTGGTTACTCAAGAGAGATCATTGGATTCAACTATTTGAAAGAGTTGTAGAAGCATGATAAGGATTATGGTAAGATGTGAAAGAAGTGCCAAAATCTGCTTGTTGATGACTTTCACATTTATGATGAATTTCTAATAAAAGGTAATCAACTTTTCATTCCTCGATCTTTATTGCGGGCGAAAGTGATTTTGGATTTGCATGGAGGAAGTTTGGCTGGTCACTTGGAGCGACAAATGACTATTGATGTAGTCATTAACAAATATTATTAGCCTCACTTGAAGCGAGATATTGGTAAATTTATGCAAAAAAGTTATATTTGTCAAACTGCTAAGGGACAAGTACAAAATACAGGTCTATATATGCCTTTGACTATTCCTAAAAACATACAGGAGAACTTGTCTATGAATTTTGTACTTGGATTATCTCATACACAATGGGGGATGGATTTTGTATTTGTTATAGTTGATAGGTTCTCAAAAAAGATACATTTTATTCCTTGCAAAAAAACGAATGATGTGTCTGATATTGCTCGACTTTTCTTTCAAGAGGTAATTTGTTTACATCGGGTGCCAAAGACCACTTCTGACCAGGACAGTAAGTTTCTTAGTCACTTTTGACGTACATTATGGAAATTGTATGATTTTTCATTACAGTTCAATAGCATAGCACATCCATAGAAAGCAGCACATCCATAGAAAGATAGCACAACACATGGAAAATTGATAAGAAGCAGTTATGGAAACAAGGCAAAACAGTGGGATTATGCCCTTGCACAAGCAAAATTTGCATACAACAATGCTAGAAAACGGTGTCACAGGTAAATCACCATTCGAGATTGTGTATCTACAATGTCCTAACATTTGCAAGATCTTGTGCCAATTTATATAGGTGTTGGGTTTAGAGTGGCTGCTAAGAAGATGGTTATGGATGCTTAAGCTATTATGGAAGATGTGAAGCAGAAATTGATAAAGACCAACACCAAATAAAAAAAGTCGTTGATAGGCATTGTCGTGCTAAAGTGTCCAAGGAAATAGATAATGTGATGGTGTTCCTTCACAAAGAAAGATTTCTGGTGGGGTCATATAGCAAACTACAACATAAGAAATATGGTCCTTGCATAACATGAAGAAAATTAGTAACAATGCTTATATTATTGATTTACCTCATAATATGGGTATTTCCAGAACTTTTAATGTGTCAGACACTTCTCTTTTCTATGATGATCAGCCTTTATATCCCAAGCTTGGAGATGACTCAAGGTCAAGTCTTTCACAAGAAAAGAGGACTGACGTGGTGTTACAACTATATTTATGAATCAGATAGACAAGACCAAGCCTGAAGAGAAGTCCACGAAGAAACCCGAAAGCATCTAATATGAAGTTTGAAGTTGTTTTAATTATATTCCTTGGATTTTAATTATTTGTTTTTAATTAGTATTTAAGAATCCTAATGTTAAATAGATTCTATTAATTAGGTAAGTTTTAATTAAAAATCATTTTCTATAAAGGATTTTAGTTTTAATTAGGAATCTTTTCCCATAAAAGATTTTAAGACTAATACAAATAGAGGTGACTAGTTTATTTTAAGAGGATAATTATTATTAAGATTTTAATAAAACACTAGAGAGTTTTCTCTAAATTTCTTTACAGTATAGGTATATAACCTTAGAACTTGAGAACCTTAACTTTAATCACGCTATATTGCGTCAATTTAGCATTCCTACAAGGGTGTCATATAACCCCTAAGTTAGCTTAAGTTTGAATAACATCATGAACTGAGATTGTCAAGCAAGAATGTGCCTTGTCTTTTATTACCACCAGCATACGAATTCATTTTATGTTGAATAGATCTTCTAGCAACAACTAATGGAGAACTATATAGCACGAATACATCAAGGGACCCACATCCATATTTGGATTACAAAACACACATTTCACCTTTGGAAATGCGACCCAGAATTAATTGTCTAACGCGGGTGATAATAAACTTCAACAATTAACAAATGCATGACAAAATAACGAAACAAGAATATTTCATTACAAGGTCCTACCTTTTCAAGAATCCACACATTAGCATATTAATGTTGTTTGATAGCCATATGCTGTATTTTATCAACATTGACTAGCAATTAATTAAAGGAGATATTTTTTAACTCAAAAAAAAAAGTGATCATTTTAAGCAACCAAATAGGACATTATGCAACACAAATGAGGCATTATAAACTTTCTTTTATCAAAATGAAAGTAGAACTTTGGAACTTGTTAGCTCACCTGGAATACAAATCTCTCGTTCATACCCTGAACAGATAATAGACCTTTCATTCGGTATATGTCCTCACTACGTTCCATCAATAAAGTACCAAGCCAGAAGTTAGCCTGAAAATGTGGAAATACAGTTGGTCACATCAATCCAATATTGTTAGTTTTTACACTTCCCAGCTACCAGGCAAATAAATCAAACATGAAGATGAGCAACTAGAGAACAGCTAGAAATGCTCATGTGAGGTTATTTCATATATGTACAGTTCTGCAATTCTCAGGTGCATCATGGAAATTGAACAATCCACATGTAAAACCTACCTTTTCTAAATCTAGGCTCCCTTCACAGACTATGCTGACAGAAGAAACACCAGGATCATGAGTGTGGTCATGGGAATGATGACCATCATGATGATCTGCATGATAGAATCCACAAGCTAAGATCAGCCATAAAATTATCACAAGTAGGGTGGCAGAATTAATCAATAAAATACCTAAAATTTGCAGGCATTTTCAAAAACTCAAATTATGATCATGAACATCCAAAAAAGAAACTAGTCATAAATGTATAGGCACACTATCATTAGAGCTCTAAACATGGAAAACGAGCGCCAAACATGAAAGGTACCAAAAAACTGTCTCTAGGCAAATAATTACAGGGCACAGGCAGAGGTTTCTTTCATTTCTTTTTTATTTTCTTTTTCTCAGCCAACTAATAAGATAATTTGTTGGTAATATTTCCATTAGTAACAAGAGAGTACAAGTACAACCCACATAAAAAGGTCAGTTTAAATGTCACTGCTAAACTTAGAGATAAATGGACTTTCAACAATACATGAAATTGGTGTTAAATTCTAAATACATTGCTGTAGAAATTTCATTGGCTACTTGTAACAGCTTGAAAAGGAGCTTGGAGAGAAGGACTCTGAATTCTGAATAATATCACCTAATGCAACCATTAAACATAACAAAAAGTGTTTCATCAGAAATGTATCAATCTTTATCCATTTCATGTTTTCTATTTTACTTGAAGGTTTCACCATATGAGATCATCTAACTAGCCACCACAAAAAATTTAAATTTTTCCATGTTCCAGAACAAACACGAATCAAGTTTCAAGTTATGTAACAAAATGTTTCTCCAGTAAGAACCTTGTTACTTTTTTTGGGACAAGCAGATGCTTTCTCCACTAAAATAGAACAGCACCTAACAATTTGTGTATGCTGTTTTAAGTTAAGTACAGCAATTGTGAATGAAGAGAAATACCGTGCTTGTGGTCATGTTCATCATGATGATGATGGTGATCATGATCATGATCATGAGCATGATTGTGGCTGTGGTTGTCATTGTGATCATGACTGGCATGATCTTCCTTTCTATCTTCATCATTGACAGAACTCTCAATCCTGAGAAGAGAAGCAAGTATTAGACAAAAACTGCAGATTTTGTAGTTTAACTCGGAAGTGACCCGACACTTCTAGAACAGCAAATGTCTATTTCAGCAAGAAAAATAGAAGTACACAGAAAGGAAAGAGATAGGAGATAGGGATAATGACAGGTTCACTTAATGATAATGCTACTAAAGAAGGAACATTAACAAGGCATGGAGAATCAGGTCATTGGGAAAGCATAATTAACTCATTATTTAATAAAACCATAACATGAATCAACAACAGAACTTTCCAAGCATAGAAAAGTTTTGTACAAGCGTATGCTATCACAACGAAATCTCCGCGTTATTTTTCCAGCTACAACAAATCCCACCAACATTCAAGTCAAGTACAAGAAATAGTATCATCACTGAATATCCTATCCCTGATATTTTGATAAAATCATAACACGAAAAGCCACCCTAATGTACTGTCTATCTATGCACAGATCAACATAATCTATATGAGCTGGGCTTTCCCCCAAATGATCTAGTTGAATAGCATGACTCAAGATATGTTCCAGATTGAGCTTTGCAAAACATCATCTGTTTTTGGGAAAGCTGTGATTTGTTAACTCAGCTGCAATCCCAAATACTTTTAATGCAGTTTTAACTCCTCAAAATATCAGTACACAACACTGCAAATATATTAGGGACGCGTAGTGGCAAAAGAGATGCGCTACAATCATGGTAACTTTTTGCATCATTTTTCTCTCTTTGCATAAATACTCTCAACTCCTTTTATATTCAGATATAATTAGATTTACATCCAAAAATAAAATAAAAACTCTTATGAGTCTAATATTTGACAAGAGGATTTTGTCCTGTTGGCAAAGGGTTAGGTTCTTTAAGCCCTCAACATATGACGAAAATAGAGCTCATAATCCTTTTCAATTCTTTTTAAATAAATTTGATTCTTTCTAGAAACAGTGTAACAAAAAAAGAATTCAAAGCATTCAATTTATTTATTTTTTGCATAAATAGTTGAATACCAGATAGCATAATGCAGGACATGTTGCAAAGAAGAGGACCGAGGCTTTAGTGAATTTGTTAAAAAAAAAATGAAGTTTTCCATGTTTTCCAAGTGGACAGGGTACCATAGTAATCTCCAAAAATTGGAAGGAGCCATAGTTATGAGCTTTTACTAGGCTTATACTCGGTTTAGTATCCACATTAACATGGGATTCCAGTAATTTTAGAAGTCAACCAAAAAATACTATGTAAACTTCCATCTTCTGAAGCATGGAGCTCTTTTTTTAGGTTTGAATAGGATCTCAAATTATAGCTGAGAATTGGGGTCTCTATTTCTTTCTCAAATTATAGCTAAGAGATTTTTGATGGATACAGCTGCAATTAGATCTCTGGTTCCCGTGTAGAACTTGTTGCTAGTAAATTTCAAGATTTTTCTTGGTTGTTCATTATTGCTTTCAACTATGTAGCACTAGTTTTCTAAGTGTGAGTAATTTCATAGTTGTTTCTAAAAATGACTCCAGTGTCAACTGTCAACTACAGCTCCAAATCAGACATAAACCTGGAATTTCATAGAATAAAGTTGAGTAACCTAACTTGTTTTTATGATATAGAATGTGGGCACCCTCCCCTCCATGCTCCCAATTCCCAGCAATGGAAAACAAAAAAACGAATACATGAAAGGAGAAGAGGAGAGGGATGTGAAAGAGAGAGTGTATCTAAATGCAATGCCTAGCACATTATAGCAGTGGTGTCAACACAGAAAATATAAACCAGTACAATACACATGTAAGAATTTAACAAGCATGGGGGTTGAATTCAATGGATACGTTCATTAAAAAATAAAGTTCAATGCACAAAACAGTCTCCTCTAGCAAGAGCAAAGTACAGAAAACATTCAATATAATAATCAAGAAATTAAGTCTTTCTTTGTGGGGAGGGGGGGTGTGTCAATCAAATATTCATATGTAGAAACTAGGAAATTGAGAGTTAAACATAACCTCTCCAAATCAAAGCCTCCAATGCCAAGGACATAATCCAAGTCAACTTTTCCATGTTGTGTACACTTCAAATTAGCCATACGATTGATGTTCTGCCTTCAGAGACTCCCATCAGTACTCAAAAAGAATTGAACAATTAAGAAAAAAGCAAAAGAAAAGAAGCAAGATACTAGCCCTTATCCGCTGCACCAAAGAAGCAATTTCTTGCTCACCAACAAGATCAGTCTGGCAAAAAGACAAGTAATCACATGAGTCAGTGATAGACCAAAAAGTTAATAACTGACTTCAAACTTGCAACCCACACCAGGATTTCCTAAATGAAAAGTTAAACATTGTCATACATTTATATAAGAGGCAATGAGGCCATGGGTTTCATTTATTCAGTTAAGTCCCTCTTTAAAGAAGCATTAGAAGGAACCTGCCAGCATTTGGATTTTAAGTTTCTGGGGGAACAACCCAAAAGTTTGTTTACCAGCTAATAAAGCAACTAAAAGCAATTTGAAACAAAATGCAGATAATAATTTGAATATACTAAAATCTTTACAAGGATTATGAGTTGAACTGATTGAACTTAGCAGTATTGTCATTGTAAATTGAGCAGATTAAAGTCTAAAAAAGTCAAATTTAAGCAACAATATAACTTTAAATCACAAGTACCTTATTTACTATAACCCTATCAGCATAAGCAATTTGCTCCGCTGCCTCGTTCACCACTCCCTCTGGCTTAACCTCATCAAGATGCAAATGAGCATGTTTAGCATCAACTAAAGTCACAACACCGTCCAATTTGACATCATTAAAAACCTGGTCTTCAGCATAAAAAGTTTGAATGATTGGTGCTGGATTTGCCAGCCCTGCAAAGTTGCATATAAGATTTGTAATGAACAACACGGTTACTAGAAAGCGAACTAATTTCAGATGCCGAACAGTATACTACATTCTTGAACAGTCATTCGACACAGAGAAATGAAAAGTTGAATGATTACCTACCCGTAGTCTCAATTACAATATGATCAAATTTTCCTTTCTTCTTGTTAACCAAATCTGCAATCATCCTGACAAGATCACCCCTTACAGTACAGCATAAACAACCGTTGTTCAGCATTATAATGTCCTCAGCCCCAGCTGTTTTAGCAGCGACAAGAGACCCATCAATGTCCACTTCACCATACTGAAAATTCAGCATAACCACTTAAATTTTCAATAAATGATAGCATCAAATAACAAAAATAATAACAAAAGCTTGAAAACCATCACGAAGATTCTTTAAAAGCTTGAAAACCATCACGAAGATTCTTTCTTTTTTTTCCTTTTACTCATAATCGTGAATGGGATGCAAAAGGATAACTGAAAGATGACAAGAGTACCTCATTCTCAATAACTGCTATGCGCTTCCCATGGTCGGCAGTCAAAATATGATTGAGCAATGTTGTCTGTTATACGTAATGACCACAAAGCAACAACAAGAATAACAAAAGCGCGTCTTTAATCCTCAATTACACAACAAATGCAATCAAAATGCAACAAAAAAAGAAAACACAAAAGGGACCTTGCCAGAGCCCAAAAAACCGGTGATAATAGTGGCAGAAATGCGATTATCGGGAGGAATCTTGGTGGTTAAACCGGAATCGTCGGTCTGAGGGGCAGAGGAGGTCGTGTCGATGGAGGAGACAGAGAAGCGGCGGCGTTGGAGGGAGGGAGTAGTTTTGAGAAGGAGGGATTGATGGGTTTTTTGTGGTTTGAGTAAGAAAGGGAGTAGAGTGGAGCGGAGGATTCTGGTGGGATGATGAGAAGTTAAAGAGACGAAAGTAGTGGCCACGTCCACTGATACTGATGATAACGAAGCTATGCTCATGCTTATGCCTTCACTGCTCTACTTTCTTCTAGATTTTGAGAAACAGAAAGAAGAGGTTTTACCGATTCAGCCTTCAAGGGTTTTAGATATTTTTTACGAGAGTTTTTTTTTTCTTTGTTCTTTTTTTGGAAGCTTGATTTTGTCAACCTCCTTTCCTCTCCTTTCAATATTACTGCTATATTGTTCGTGCTTCGTTATAAATTGGATGAACTTTTTTTTAAATATAAAAAAAATATTAAAAAGATAAGAGAATTTTTTAATAGTGTTATTAAACTTGATTGAGTGAGTTAATTTTGAAATCTTCCGATTTAATTCTTTGTCTAACTTAAGTTTTTAATTAAATTGTCTAAGAGCCAGCTCGACTTAAATCGATTGATCTTATAGGTCCAAATGCAATCCTGATGATCGATAAAAATATAACTTAGCTTTTCATAAATCGGGGCAACCTGAGTTACCTCAATAAACTTGCAAACTATGCTAACCTCGTAGAAAGATAAAGTAAAAGAAAAAAAAATATAAAACTAAATTCTCAGCCATCTCAATATTAAAAAAATAAATCGACAAGAACAATTTAAAAAAATCATAACAAATAAACATGTGTAAAAAAAACACAATATGAAAAAATATTGTAGCAATTCACAATGTTTTGTAAGGAAAGTTACAGTATTTTTCTCCTACATCATTTAACATTTCTAATAATGAGTCCTTTAGCCCACCTTTTGTCGTAGATCAAATCAATTCTTTTAAAAATAAAAAATAATATTAAGAGTGCAGATTTTTTTTCAATACTATTAAATCTCAATAAAAAAGATAAATCTTGAAATTATATAATTTGAATCCTTATTTAGTGTAAGTTTTCAATTAAATCATATGATAGTTAACTCGATGTGAATTAATTTATTATTAGGTTCAAAAGAAACCTATATGGTCAGCAAAGCACAGATCAACTTAAAAAAAACATGAAGAATTTTTTTAAAAAAAATATTGAGATAATCGTATATTATATGACTCTGGTCATATGAGAGACTTGATTTATGAACTTAGTTGGGTTTAATAAATTTTTTTAAAAAATTACTTAATTATATGATAAAAATTAGATACTTGTAATTTTAAGTATCAATCCTAAAATAAATATTTATTAGAAACCAGCATAACCCTTAACAAAGCAAAAAAAAAAAACCATTCATAAAGTCTATCGTCCAACCAATTCAACATCGATGCATGGAATGGGAAAAAATAAAATAGTTTATTTAATTATTATCAACATTAAGTAAAAGAACAAATTGCTCCAAAGTTGATGATTAAGCCCCTGAAGTCAAGTTTTAAAAGTGAATTTAAAAAAAAGACCTTAGACCCAAGTTAAGTGTTTCTTTGTATTTATGGGTGTTATATGAATGTTATAGTAATTTAATTTGCAAAAAAAAAATACCAATAACCTCGATCAATTAAAAAATAAGTTCATTCACAATAATTGAATGAGTGGGAGTATGAAAATCATTGTAGAAAAAACCAGTAAATTGACTATTTAAACCCATACTAATTGATCTAAACAAATCTTCTAACCCTTAGTTAATATTTCAAATTCACAACCTGTGAAATTGAAAACCCGAATTCAACTAAGAATTTCAACTATCAACTAATTTAATGCTAAATGATAAAATTTAAAAAAATCAAAAAACATAACCAAGGAGAAAAAAAAAAGAATGAGCATCAAATATGAAAGGAGAAAAAAATGAAGGGGTGAAATTGAAAAAGAAAAAAAAATAAAAAACTATCTTAAATAGAAAAAGAAATTAAAGGAACAATGACCAAATCTAATAGACAAAAAAATTAAATGAGGATGTAATTGAAAACAAAATAAAATCAATAAAAAAATAAAAATAAAACAAATAAAAAAATAAGATACAAAATCAAGAGAAAAATAATTTGAAGGGCTAATGTGAAAAATATAGAGGGTTATGCATGAATTTCTAGGTGGAAAGAGAAAAGAAAGAAAAGGATTTTGGGGATGTATCGGAGGTCCATCGACTACATGAGCTACATATGAAGGAAAAGGAGGCCGAGACCAATTGAACGACGCGAAGAAATCAAATTTTTGACCACTGGAGTCGGTTGTACGCGCCTTCCAAAGATGGTGTAGCAGTTAACGCACTAACACGTTCAATGTACGTATCAACAACTTTCTGCTTCTTCTTTTTTTTTGAAAATACAACTCTACGTTTATGAACCAACTATTATTACAAATAAACCATCATGCAATTATGAATAAGCTCTCGAGCCAATCTTTTGAAAATTTTAATCCAAGGGTAATAGATTAATTATGTTGTAGAAAAAAAAGTTGAATGTCTGAAAAGACCATTTACTATAGTTAAATGATTTTTTGAATTTAAGGGTAGCAAAGTTATTTTACCATGCAGATGCATAATGAAAAGATAAAGACACCACTGAACAATTCCCAAATAACAAATAAACTAAATAAAAATATCATTTTACCCCTAAAAAGGTAGACATCTGAGAATTGTTTTTAAGAGAATAATTATTATTTCACCAAAACAATCCATAGTAAATAAATTATACATACGATGATTTTTCCACATGCTTTTACTTTTCTCTTTCTTTAATTATTGTTAATTTAATTAAAATGAAATTGATTAAAATTATCATTAACATTAAGAATTAACAAAAAAAAAACCTAAAAGATGAGGGGTTTTTAATATACCATTACAAAGTACTCTTCATTACAATAGTGTTTTTTTTTTCAATCAATGTTTTTTTTTAATATTATCATCAAATGTTATATTTGTTTTTTCTTGAGTTGTCTCATGTTTATGACATGAATTACAAGTTTGACGGATTGACTTGATTGACTCTATTTTTTTAATTAACTTTTTTTTCTTAACTTCATCATTTAGTATTGGGTTGATTGAGTATTAAGCTTCATGATTTGTTTTGTTTGTTTTTTATTATGTTATTTTGATATCATGACCCGCAAATAGTGTTTAATGTGTAAACTCGAATTGAGTTGGATCGTTTTTGTGTCTTTTTTTTTTTAAATTGAAAATGGGTTTTTAATATAACCCTCTTATAAAGTATTATTCATTAAAATAGTACTTTGTTTCTTTCTTTTTTCTTATTTGATTTTTTTAATCAATGTTTTTTTTAATTTTATTATTTAATATTGGATCTTTTTATTGGGTTATCTCACTTTCATTACATAGATCACGAGTTTGACATGTTAATCTGTTTAACTTTGTTTTTTTTCTTTTTAATTAACTTTTATTTCACAATTCATCTTTTAATATTGGGTAGATTGAAAATTAGACTTCATGATTTATTTTATTTGCTTTCTATCAGGTTATTCTGATATCATGATCTAAGAATAATGCTTAATGGATTAACCCGAGTTAACTCGAGTTATTTTTTGTGTTTTTTTACTTAAAGAAGGGTTTTTATTGTACCCCTCTTGACAAAGCATTATTCATTAGAATAGTGCTTTGTTTGTTTGTTTTTTTAATTTTATCATTTAATATTAGATTTATTTTTTTATTAAGTTACCTCAATTTCATGACACGAATCACGAGTTTATGTCTTTTTTTTAATTGAAGAAGGGTTTTTATTGTACCCCTCCTGACAAAGCAATATTCGTTAGAATAGTGCTTTGTGTTTTTTATTTTTATTTTTTTCAATCAATGTCTTTTTTTCTCTTAATTTCATCATTTAATATTAGATTTTTTTTAAAATTTTTAAATTTCATCATTTAATATTAGATTTGTTTTTATTAAGTTATCTCACTTTCATGACACGAATCACGGTTTTGACAAGTTAACCCGGTTTACTCAGGTTTTTTTCTTAATTAACTTTTGTTTTTTAATTTCATCATTTAATACTAGGTTGATTGAGAATTAGGTTTCATGATTTGTTTGTTTGCTTTCTATTAGGTTATTCCGACATAATGACCCGAGAATAATTTTTAACGATTTACCTCAGTTAACTTGAGTTATTTTTTGTATCTTTTTTTTTAATTGAGTTTCTTTTTCCAATCTCATCATTCAACATTGTATCGATTGAGAATTGAGCTTCGTAATTTATTTTGATTTGCTTTTTATGAGGATATATTGGTCTCATAATTAAGGTCACGAGTTTTGATAATTTAACCATGGTTAAATTATGCCATTTTTTTTTTATTTTTTATAGAAGGTTATCTTAATCTTATGATTTGGTACACAGATCCTTCAACATTGATTTTTTTTTTATTAAGTTGTTTCCATCTTATAACCCAGATCATAAATTTAACAAGTTAACCCACGTCCGATTTACAATTATGTTGGCCTTCTAGGCTGCAGTTTTGGTTGGGATTTGCAGGACTAGCAGTTTACGTTGCCAGTTCATTGATCATTCTTGCTTGGTTTCTGCTTTGTTTTGATGTAACCAGGTTTTTTTTTGTTCGATTCGGCTTAAATCTCATGATTGGATCCAATAGAATCTCAAATGAATCTTTTAGTGTTGAAGTTAAGATCATATCATAATGTAAACTCGGAGAGTAAGAACTTTAGAACCCACAAACAAGATAGAAACAATTCAAGAAAGCTAAAATCAGATTGATAAAAACCCGAGTCAATGATCACTTGAACCAAGGATTCGAAGTTATTGAATGAAAGACTCCAACCTTTTAATTATAAAGAATAAAAAAACTAGAAATATAAGGAAGAATGCTATAAAAACAATTATTTTAAACTGGAAGTATAAGGAAGAACGCCACAAAAACAATTATTTTTTTATAAATCCTGAAGAATTCAATGGAAAACCAAGAATATAAATAATTTGGTACGCACACAATATTATTTATGAAATAAAACCAAGTTTTTATTTTGTTTTGACCCTTCAAAGAAAGTATTTATAATTTATAAAAGAATCAAACCTTAATGAAATAATGAGTTGAATATAAAATCCAATTAAAATAAAAACCCAAAGTTTATAAAATAAATAACAAAATCCTAAAGCTAATTGAATTGCAAGCTGCGTACATTTCCTCTGTAAAACAATGATTGCTGAAGAATTCCTTGAAAAAGAATGCTTGTACTGCCAACTTTGTGACGTTGATAAATAAAGAATTGGGTTGAAATAAAACTCTACATGAACTATAGATTATATGTCTCTTAGAAAATTAATGTTTGCTGAATGTAACGTAAAGATTGTAGCATAAAAAATCCTTTCAAGATAAGGATAATTAGCTAATTATTTTTTTT
>Ga0325410_1001468_pt1 | contig 26176 bp, 12 predicted proteins | sample PopdelMetagenome_16_FD_206182 | JGI IMG/M metagenome (GOLD analysis project Ga0325410, IMG submission 206182) | Populus deltoides microbial communities from Bellville, Georgia, United States - Xylem-PdIQD-R3 | ecosystem: Host-associated > Plants > Phyllosphere > Stem > Wood/Secondary xylem...
CAATATTGGCCAACATCCTTTGGAGTTTTACAATCATGTTGTAAAATCCAGAATGTAAAAAAAATAATTTTTTTGTGTTTAAGAAATCCATGTTAAAACACATTTTCTTTTAAACTTTGAATATTTGTTTTTTTTAAGAGAAAATTCAAAATATATTAAGGTATTGGTTGTCTGCATGAAAACATATATATATATATATGTGTGTGTGTGTGTGTGTGTGTGTGTGTGTGTGTGTGTGCACGCGCGTGCGCGCGCTACATTTTGCATTGAAAACTAAGTATTCTAAATATGAAATTTGTATTTTTACAATATAAAAACACAAAAACACAAAATAAATACACATGCCTTGCCTAGTTACTATTCAAGTGAATTAAATTTCACTTGAACATTAACAAATGCAACTAAGAATGCATGCAAAAGCTGGGAATAAAAGACAACTTACCTAGTCTGTTAGCGATCGTGTTTTTTTGCCTTCCGCTGCCTTCGTTCATAGGTTCTTCTTCTGTATCTTTGTTCCCTTTGTTCTCCTCTATTCTGCCCCATTTTCTGTGTTTTCTTTCTCTCCCTCCATGGTAACTAAGACAAATGAAGACAACGGTGCTGAAACTTCTGCGCATAGCCGATGGTCACTGCTTCTGGGGACAACGAAAACGATGGCCACGCTGGTTTTGGTCTCTATTCTTTTTCTTTCCTTCTCCTAATGCTCTCTGTGGAGATGATGAGGGAGATGGTGATGAAGGTGTGTAATGCTGGTTGAGTTCACACCCCTGCCTCTGTGTTTTTCTGCTTTCGACAGTGTTGTTATTGACTCTCTCTTTACTCTTCCTCCCTTCCTCCTTTTTTTTGTCTTTTTCTTCTCTTTTTTTTGCTCTCTCTCTTTTCTCCTTTTTTTTTCCATCTCTCTAAGTCAGTAGAGGAGTCTTACATATAGCCTTATATAGCTCTATTTAGGAAAGACTCAATGCACTAATTCTAGGATGTAAATCTCGGCTGATTTACAATCAAATAATACAAATGAGGAAACTAAAATATTCTCATTGATTCTGTGCTAATTCCAGTGATCTTTTTCCATTAATTAGAGGATGGAGCGACTCCTTTCCATCCTTTCATAGCTAGGACCGTGAGGCACCAACTGTTTCCTTTGGATTGAGGCAAAAAAAGCATGGTCTACAACTCCAAAAATCAAGCATGATGATAAAGGAAACCAGCAGGAATTTGCAGAGACAAGGAAATAATGGCATACGGGGAGGGGTATTGTTCCAAACACAAATGAACAGTGTCATGTTAATTAATTCCTATGATGTTTCATGCTGCAAACTCTCAAACGGTGGTGTTTTTTTTGTGAAGAGAAGCAGAATATAATCCAACATGGTGGCCAGTAACAAAAATTATTATGACATTTTCTAATCCAATCCCTATTTTTCAATTCCTTCAACGAAACCAATTATCTTTCCAAAGTTTAAAATTTATCTTTAATTAACCCATTAAATTTTTGAAACATTAAATCGGGTCCCTCAAATAAAGACCCGTAAAATCAGGTCAGAATCCTTCTTGCGGCCGGATTCTATGTTTTTATGCTAGACATTCAAATGGGAATATCTTGATCTTCTAATATCAAAATTAAGCGATTCAAAAATCTAAATTCATCTACATGTACATGTCTACAACTTTCATGAAGGATTCAAAGTGAGATAAAATCATTTTGAAGAACAGAATTTGGCCACAATCTACTTGGTCAAAAGGATATCCTTATTTGATTTGGAAACTAACAATGTTGAGCATCCCAATCTGACTGAGAGTCTGACATAAGAACAATGGGCCATAAGACCCAATAAAGGTGCAGATCAATTCTTTAACATGTCATGAATGACAAAATACAGCTTGGATGGTCAGATATTGCGCGAAAGCAAGTCAGAATCAAAGCCTAAGTTGGAACAAAATTGGTATTACAAGCATAATTGCAACAACAGCAGAATTAGTTTTTTTTAGTGCAAATTCTGAGTAATTTATCCAAACTTAAAGACTAGATAAAGAACGGACGAGTTTAGCATCACGAAGACTCCTAGTTAATCTAAGAATCCTGATGATTTTGGCAACAAAGGGAAAGGATAAAGAGAGCAGAAAACAACTGAAACAGGATTCGAAAAACATTTCTTTCTTCTCTGCTTTTGTCAATCTTCTAGCAACCATAAACTAAACTCCTGTTTTTTGTTCAAGAGAGGTACACACCATTTCCGGCACGTGGAGCCCAAAAATATGTAACAACATGTACCAGTCTCTACGGCTCTAATGAATTTCTAATATTTAAGAGAGTATGGACCAGGAACATTTTCGAAACAATGTTTTGATGTAATTGGAATCTCATAATTATAACAACTTTATAATTTTCTTTGCAAAATATTTTTATCTCCTGAACTTTATCTTTACTCTAAATTCATAAATCAAATATTAGATTCATTAATCTAATATTATATGAATATTAAAGATAAATTAAGCCTTTATTAATAATAAATATATATTGACATGAATATAATAATGTCATGTTCAATCAATCGATTGACTATATTGCCTATTAAACCAACATATATTTTCTAGCAAATAAGACTCTCATAAAACAATGGATTAGGATAAACTTAATTTTTTGAAAGAGTTTTGGAATGTCAGCCTATACGAACCTTTTAAATATAGGCCAAATCTCAATGGGTTTTATGAACTAGTTATAAAATCTAAAATAAAAACATGCAATGCGATAAATTGATTTTGATTTTAAAAAATAAGATAAAAGGACATGCAAATGTAAAATACAAATATGAAAATAACTTGTTGATTACAAATCTTGTAGGAAAACTAACAAAGTGAAAAAAATATTTTTATGCCTAGAATACTAGCTTTCTATTATTTGACTTACGTAATTTTTGTGTCTAACAGGCAACAACTAAAAAAATAAGAGGCATAGCTTACTATTTTTAAAAAAATCTAAAAAAACCCTATAAATTTGTAAAATATCAATTTACCACCTGAATAATATCCATATATGAATTTAGGACAATTTTAGAAATTAACTCAATCAAGTTCTTACTTTTCAAGGTCTAAAAATATAATCCATTTATTGATTATATTCTAATATTTAATTTCTAAAATATACTTTAATGAAGCCATACTTAATTAATTCATACTAGTTTAGTTTATAATATGAGTGACCTATTAGGTTCTTAATATGAGTGACCTATTAGGTTCCTAATAAGTTAATTCAAATATAATTTATAATTTTAATTAAATGAAATTAAACAATTTAATTTATTAAAAATTTAACAATAGATTAATTTATATTAGAAGATCAGGTGCATTGTTTAGCAACGTGTCATAATCTCCTAAATATTAGAAAAGTCATTAGTGGTTTGATTTAATCTTTTGAGTGATTGTTTTCTTAGTGTAATTAATATCATTTCATCAATAGTGTTCTAATTTAATATTAAAGAATGGAGTATGTTTGTCATGTTAAATCATGTTTTTTTTTTTTATAATGTTATTAATTGTTTGAATAAGATTTGAAACTCTTTTCAAATCCCATTCCACATTGCCCAAGTATTTCTTGGTCAATACTATTTCAGAACATATAAAATATTTTTCCTAATTCACCTAGGCTGATGAATCCTTTCATGGTCGCTCAAGTATCCCCATATAGTTCATAATATACCCAACGTTTGCTCATTTGTTACCTTGATTAAGATAACATGTAACAAGCTCAAAGCCTAACATTCTCTATATAAGATCACTTAATGATATTAAATCTAAGAATCACTCGCATAACCGTCACATTTGCCTTTCCATAAACATAGGTGATCTCTCTGTTTATAATTCTCATGTGGGTCAGTCCAATGAACGTGTCTTATGACAAGGACCTATATATTAGTTCTAGGTATTCTTTATACCTCAACTTATGAGAATAATTGTTTCCTTTTATAAAGGAATGAACATAATATGTATTAGTCTCTAAAACTCTAATAAATGTTCGGTAGTTAAGAGAGTATCGACCAGGAATATTTTAGGAACAATGCTTTGATGCAATAAGAATCTCATAATTATAACAACTTTATAATTTCCTTTGCAAATCATTTTCATCTCATGGACTTTATCTTTACATTAGATTCATAAATCAAATATTAGATTAAAATATTATACGAATATTAAAGATAAATTAACCATTTATTAATAATGAATATGTATTCATGTGAATATAATAATACCATGTATAACCAACTAGTTGATGATAGGGCATATTAAACTAACAATCTCCTGCTTGCACTAAACTCAATCGCTCATGTATCTAATATCATATTGCTCTATGTAGCATTACTACTTCTATATGGATAATGACTTAGTAAGAGGATCTTCTAGATACTCTTCAGTAAGTACCCATTTTATCTTTACATCTTTCATTTCTTTGATTTATCAATCAAATTGAATTTTTGAAGTACTTGTTTGGATCATTGATGAGATCTTAGTTCTTTTGCTTATACAATAGCTCCATTGTTATCAAAATATAAGGCAATTGGGTAATAATGCTAGGAACCAACCTAATTCATTGATAAACTTCTTGATCCAAACAACCTCTTTTTTCCCTCAAACGTGGAGGTGTACTCTTATTCAGTTGTAGAATCAGTTGTTCTCTTTTGTTTGGAACTCTTCCAACTCAGAGCACTACCATTTTGAATAAAACATATATTGACTGGTTTCACTATTTTTCTAACATTTCATTGAAAAAAAAAAGCTTAATTTAAAAAATTTTGAACTCTAGTTTATCTTCTCTATTGATGGATCCTATAACCAAGTGTAAGATACAATTTTCATCATATATCTCTCAAGCTGTGTCTTAGAACACATATCTTTGGAGGGAGGTATTCCATGCAAAATAGATAAGAATTCAATCTTAGATTCTTCCATGCTAAGCAACCTTTTTTAGATCTATCTCTATATCTAATATATAGGCTGCTTCTCCTAAATTTTTTAATGGAAAAAATCTTGGACAACTAAAGCTTTACTAATTAAAGTAAAATATGTTGTTTATTAACAATAATATGTCATCTACATATAATATTAGAAAAACAACACCATTCCCACTAACCTTTTGTAAACACAACATTTATCCTCATTTTTTAGAGATCAAATTTGTTGATTATACCATCCAAATTGGATATTCCTGCTTCTTAAGGCTTGCATTGTACATTTATATATTATTTTTCATGTTAGTCTTTCTCTTAAGGACTCGTTTAGATCCATTAGGATTTATTCCTTTAGGTGGATCAACCAAGTTCCAAACTTGGTTAGTACATGACATCCATAGCTTCAAGTAATTTCTTGAAATAAATATCATATATTACTTTCAAGTAATTGGTACGCTCATCAATTATGAGCAACATGACATTCAAAGCTTCTATGAGAGGTCCTTATATCATTGATGCATGACATGTCCTACCAAATTTATAGAGATTTTGTATTTCTTAAGGTTCAAGCTAAACATCCAATGTTTTAGCCTTGATAATATATTTCATCTTAAAGCAGTGGTTTAAGAGGTGTAGAGAATCTCATTATATTTTAGATAATCCTTTAAATATTTGGTCAAATATTAATTGTCTCGATCCAAACAAAGTTTCTTAATACTTATTCCAATCTATATTTCAATTTTATTGTAGTTTATATTGAACCTGGATATTTTAAATTCAAGTATATATAAATCATTCATATAATTACCGAATCTATAAAAACATCATTATTATAAAAGAAAAAAATTTGTCCTCAATAATAAATTTAAATTCATTTAATATTAAATAAAATGGAAAAAATGTCTTAAAAATACTAGAAAAAAAATTAACAATTGTAAAGTTATAGTATTAGCTTATTAGGCAAAACAAAATAACTAGTTCACACAACTAATGCATAACTAGTTTATACAACTAATCTTCTACTTTTCTTCCATTCCTGCGTGTTGTCGCGGGGCGACGTCGGATAACAGGCTAATGCCTCCTAAGAGTGTTGGAAAGGAAAGATGGTTTTAGGTATAATCATAAAATTATGATTATAAGATTCCGGAGTCGCCACCTAACATTAAAGTTACTAGGAAACCTGTGGTCTACAAGAGTCTAGGTAAGGGACTGATTGTGCAAGGGGAAGACGCATCACCCCCAGTGCACCCTGCTTGAGGTAAACTGCATTGTTATTTGACTGTTTTTCTAGAGGTCAAGTTTCTATTTTTTAGTCTCGTTTAAGGTTCAAGGTAAATCTCCCTTCATGAGGAAGTCTCTACCTTGTCAGGTTAAATCTAACTGCTTTAAAGTCTAAATTTTAGCATCGCATTTATTTTTCACTTTGTATTTTTAAAACTTGAGGGTGTACTCTACTATGTAGTTTTACACCCTCAAATATTAAAGTCTATAGTTAAACCCTAACATTTTAAATATAAAATGAAAAAAAAATGATTGGTGAAAATCATTTTGATATTTTCTTTTAATTTAAAAAAAAACTAGAAACATTTCAGAGAAAATCGAGTATTTTAATACTAGATCTGTATCTTACAATATAAATATACAGCCCGATATTATTAAACAAATTGTTGGAAAAACATGCGAAAAAATCACAAATTTTTTTAAAGGATTTATGAAAAAAAAGTGGAATTTTTTTTATATTTTAATATTATTATAATATTATTAAATATATGAGTTGGGTCGGACCAAGCCAAGTTGGGCCAACTGGCAGCCCAACAAGCTTATCTCTCTCTCTCTCTCTCTCTCTCTCTCTATTGGCTGGGCTGGAATGGGCCCAACCCGGCTAGGTTGGCCCGACTGACGGCCTAACAACTTTTTTTCTCTTTTTTTACATTGGGTTGGGCTGGGCTGGGCTGGACCCGACCCATCCATCTATGTTGTGTCCATCCCAAGCCCACATGGTTAATTATCTAGTCATTGCATGAAAAATCATGCAATGACCAGATCGGGAAGGGCGGAAAACAGGAGGAGCTGGCGCAACCATGCTTGGCCGGAGGCAAACGATTGCTGGAGTCGTTCCTGATGTTGCAAGGAAAATGACAGTGTGGTTGGTGGCGGCGGCGGTGGAGCTGGTAGTGGAGGCACGACAAAAAAGAGGGGAAGAAGAAAAATGGAAACAGAGGAAATGACTGATTTTTTTTAGACTTGTGCTTCTGAGTTCTCCTTCTTTAAACAATTAAATCCACCCCTATTTATAAGGGTGGAAGAGACATATTTTTTTTTAAAATGGTGCCAAATCTTAGCCCTCGATTCAGCCGCGAAGGATCCCAACTGTTGGCTCAAAGTGGTCATCATGAACTGTCAAATTTGTTAGTCAAAGGCTGGTTGGATTAACCACTTTGGGGCGGCGCCGCAACTGTTGTGTTGTCAATCGGTAAGGAAGGACCATATTAGGATGTAGTCAGATGTTAATTCATTTTTTGCGTGCAAGTTTTGTCAAATTTGGTAGAGAGATGAAGCATTAAATGTCTTAAAAAGGAGGCCACTCGAGCCGTTTTTTGTGGCTTAAATGAAGAGGAAGATGAACAATCACCAGATGATGCATTGTCTAATCTCTTTTTTTAACAGTTCAAAATGATGCCATTTGGGACTTTTTAAGATTTGAATTTAGGGTTTTTGCCAAAGTTTAATTCGGCCCTCCATCATTTTAATTTTTTTTAATTGCACCCTTAATTGACCTTAAATTTTATGCAATTTTTCCCCTGCCGAACTTTAATGTCAGCCTTGAATTTCAGTGCCCTTTTCATATTAATGGTCCTAGATTTATGCAATTTGACCATCAATTGACCATTAAACTTTTAATTTCACCTTTAATTTCAATCAATTGAATCCTCATGGTTTAACGTATTTTGCAAAATAGTCTTTGGGTGCAAATTTCATCAATTTAGTCTATAATTGACCTTAAAACTTTGATTTTCTTGCGATTTTACCCATAATTTGAACAAATTGACTTTGTAAAAATTAAATTTGGTCTCCTAAAATTCCAATCTTATAAATTAAGCCCATATTGAGCCCTCAAACTTAATTTTTGATCACTTAAGCCTCTAATAAAAATAATTAAAACCATTTAAAGTATAATAAAGTCCTTGCACCTAATTAAATCCTTCAATTGGACCTAAATTAATTCTTAAACATAATTAAACTTTAATTTGGCCTATGATTAAATCAAATTGGCATATTAAAAATCAAATTATGTCCTTTTTAAAAAAAATTTATGCAGATTCATCCAATAATCATGTAACTTGATCTTGAATCTGCATTATCTCTCCAGTTTTGGGTAAAATAGGGTACAATTAGGCTCTCAATTCCATCTAAAATTGCAGTTTGATTTTTTCTACATTTGAAATCCTCTCAGCTTGCTTTTGTCAAAATGCTAGTCTTCTTGCTATCATTATTTTATTTTTTGATTTTTTTTATTTTGGAAAGCAATGAGATGAATTTAGGGAATAACCCAAAAATAGATTATGACACATGTAATTGCAAATGTGAAAACCACATTTGGTATCCAATACCTAATAATTACAATGCAAAGTAGTAAGATAATTTTCAATTAAAAACATTCCTGAAGTAGAAGCTTTATTAAGTTTGTTTGCCTTCACAATTGCAAGGTATTCCTTGCAATTCATCCTCCAATGTCCTTCTTTGCTACAATTATGACAAGTGTCCTTGTTTTTCTAGATGCCCTTAGTAGGTTTGTTTGCTTTAAGGACAATACCCTTATTCTTTTTATCCTTCTTCCTAGATATTCTAAAAGACTGAACTAGAAGAACTAAGCCTTTTTTCTTTTTTAAGGGCCCCTTCAGCAATATTAAGTATATTAAGCAATTTTGAAAATGTACTTTCCAACTTGTTCATATGATAGTTCATAATGAATTATGAAAATCTTTAAGGTAATAATTGCAAGAGCAAGTCAACACGTAACATGGGTGTTCACTAAATAACCCTTTGTCATCTTGCGATAGAATAATTGTGAAGTCAACACGTAACATGGGTGTTCACTAAAGAACCCTTTGTCATCTTGCAATAGAATAATTCCATAAAGGTCTCATACCTCTCAGTCTTATTGGTATCATCAAACAATTCTTTGAGATGCATAATCATAAGATGGGTATCCATCCATATTCTCATATTGTCTTTATAGTTCAAGTGATATACTAGCTAACATCACATATGCAACCTGTTTATCGTCCTTAACGTGATGTTGATGTTCATCCCTAACTTCTTCTTTGGCATCCTCAACAGGGGCATTTGGAATTGGATTTTAAAGAACATACAATATCTTTTCTTGCTTAAGAACAATTCTCATATTTCGATATCAATCCAAGAAATTTGGTCTAGTCAATTTGTTAGGATCAAGTATGCTTTGTAGGGATATGTTACTACTCATTTTGATTTACCAACCTATTTATATAAAGATAAAACGTATTAGTTTCATGCATACATATTTAAATTCTAAATTTAGATAAGGTTTTTAATTCTAATTTGGTCTTCCATTATTTTCTTGCAAGTTAATAGCCCTCCCAATTAATTCGGAAAATCTCGCTTAGATTTTCCTAGTGGGCTAGGATCCTATTTAATATATTTGACCTTTAGTGACTCAATAACTCAAAATAAATTAAATTATATAGATAACATAGTTTATCAATCACATCTCTATGTGACTCCTAGATGAGTTAGGTGATAACTTTTTGTCTAAATATGTCTTATATGTTTCGCTTACCACTTGCCTCTAACCTCATATGATTATGAGTGACTCATCCAAATTATATAGGTTAGTTAAGTAGAACCAATTTTTGAGCTTAAAACATATTCACTTAATGGTAACTTTGAGTGACTCAACAAGTTATCCATGAATAAAACTATAGTATTATGTATATAAAATTGGAAGACAACTTTTCATGTTCTCAACATATACTTAATATTTTAATAAGGGATTTAATAATTAAACAGGTCTCATTCAAAATATGACATAACATATATGATTTCATACATAACAATTTATATATAAACATACACCCATAGCATGTCATTCTAATCGGATAATTATAGACATATCTAAGTTAATCCCCTTGAGCCATTGAAGGAAATTAGATGGTCAAATCCTTAGTTGCTGTAAATCTTTATAAGTCCTTTGCAAATACCTCGATTATAGCCTTTATTATCATTTATTTCTTTGTTTTGGATTACAAAATAATTTTTTATCTAAATTCCTACATTTCTAAATTACATAAAATTTACATAATTAATTATGAAACCTTATGTGACATTCGAGGGGAATTAATTGAGAAAATAATTTACAACTCAGAAGAAAAATAGAGATAAGCCAAGATATGCATGCCCGATTTTATAAGAATTACAATCATTCAACCATCAAATAAAAACACAATCACATAGGCCTTTAATGTCCACAATAATCTATTATGCATAAAAATATTTTAATATCATGATAAATTACATCGCATGTTTCAGTTCTAATTATTGGTTTTATGTGCTACTATAAAATAATATTTCTAATACTTAGAAATATTCAATCAAATATAATTTGATAATTTCACTAACAAAACAAATTTTTTTAACATAAATTCCACGAATTTGTTTTTCAAAATTTAATAAGAAAATTATTCACATTAAAATTCTTATTAATATCCTAAACTATTTTAGGATTAATTAAATAAAATTTCTTGTCTTAAAAAAATCTCATTATTATATAAAAACCATTTTTCTCAATATTATTTAATTAAACCATTTAATTAAATCCTAATCCTATTAGGATATGACAAAACAAGAAATAAATTTAATAAAATATGGTTATTAAGTGTAAAGATCAACACTTGTTAGAGGTTATCTATGCTTCATTGATAGAAGCTCATATATTGTTCTCTTTTTAGGAAGAAGCACTTGTTTTTGTAGTATAGTTAATTAATTAAGTACTATCTGGTTCCATTGACTTCCCAACATCTTTACATGCTCTCACTAATATAATGTGTACTCTAACAGTCCTAGATTTACCATCTTATATTTTTAGTTATGTAACATTTGTATTGTGATGTGTTTCCTCTAGTATGTAAATCATCAGAAAGGATACTAAAGTTATCATCCTCTAACTCCATAAATATTTATCATAATAGATGTTGTTTTTCATGAAGACATCATGTATTTTTGCTCTAAGCCTAAGCTTTATGAGAAATATTATAAGAAATTTTAGACTCTAGATTATTATTTTTTAGACATAAATTTGGACTTTAATAGTGGACTAGAAAATCAAGAGGAAGGTGACTAGTGTTTGAGTGGTATGATTTTGGATCAAAGTGTTGATAACCTAAAAACTAAAGATGTGACTCTAACAAATGCTTCATTCGAATTAGAATCCCTCGTAAATGATATACCAAACCAAATGAATATTGAGGATGTTCATGACATAGTGTTTGGGTTAGTTAGAAAATTACCACATTGTCATACTAGAGGTATTCTTATACCTATATATGAACCTAAACTTTCTAGTAAAGTTAAATATTCATTATATATCAAACCATCATTTGTTACAATTAAATATAGTATATTTAAATTAATTATCTATTATATTTAATCTAAATAGTGTGGATAAAACCTTAGTTGATCCTAGGTGGAAAGCAGTTATAAACAAAGATATACAATATGTGCAAAAAAAGGGAATGTCGATGTCATAATCCATTTATGGGTTAAATTAATTAGGGTAAAAAATGAGGAAACAATAAAAATTCAAGGTCAAATTAAATGATTACTTGATGAATCTGCATAAAAATTAAGTCCGAGGACATAATTAAAATTTTAATAAGTCAATTTGATTTAATCATGGGCCAAATTAAAGTTTAATTATGTGTAAGAATTAATTTGGGTCAAATTTAAGAATTTCATTAGGTGTAAGGACTTAATTATACTTTAAATGGGTCAAATTAATTTTATTAGGGGCTTAATTGGTGAAAAATTAAGTTTGGAAGCTTAATTGAGAAGATTAGAATTTTAAGAGACCAAATTTAATTTTTACCATGTTAATTGAAAGAAATCAAGGGTAAAATCGCAAGAAAACTAAAGTTTTTTAGATCAATTAGGCGTTAAATTGGATAAATTTGCAGTCAGGGACCAATATGCAAAAGGTGCAAAACAATAAGGACCCAATTGATTGAAATAGGGGGTGAATTTGAAGACAATTTAAAGTTTAATGGTCAATTGAGGGTCATATTGCATAAATCCAAGACCAAAGATCAAACTGAAAAACGCCTTGAAATTAGGGGTTAATTTTGAAATTCAGCAAGGTCCTAATTGCATTAAATCAGAAGTTTAAAGTCAATTACAGGTGAAATAGAATGAAATTAAAAACCGAAGGAAAAAATTAAACTTTGGCAAAACTCCCTAATTCAAGGCAAAACGGCGCCGTTTTAGAATAAAAAACATAATAAAAAAAAAAGTTGTCTGGTTACTGTTCATTGTCTTCTTCCTTTTCTCTAAAATGATAGTTCAAGAGGCTACTTTGCAAGTGTATTTAACGCTTTATTTCTCCATCAAATTTGACCAAACTTACATGGAAATGATACCCTAACATTTCTCTACAAACATGTATGGTTCATTCAGGACAATTGACACCACATCGGTCGCGGTACCGGTTTAAAGTGGCCAACTCATGCAATCTTTAACAGTGAAATTTGACAGTTCATGATGCTTACTTTGAGCGAACGTTTGTGATTCTTCCCAACTAAATCAAGGGCTGAAACTTCTCCTTAATGAAGACAAGATTACCCTCTTCCACCCCCTATAAATAGAGGTGGATTTCATGGCCTCAGCATGAAGAAAATCGAGTGCAAAAATTGAAAAAAATCAGCTCCCCCCCCCCCAGTTCTTCTTCTGCAATGAGTACTCTTTCCTCTTTCTCTCTCTGTCATGGCCTTCGGCCACTACCACAGTCACCACTGGCTTGAGGACCATCATCTCCACGAACCCATCTCCTCACCAACGGCAAAGCAACCACTATCAATCCTTCTTTCTCTCTCCTACAAATTTTCTTCTTCTTCTTTCTCTCCCTGCCATTGACCACCAACTCCTTCATCACCGTCGCCACCAATCTCACCCCATCCTCCCACCCTAGCCAGCCACGACAATCATGTTAGGTTGCTCCCCTTTACTTCTTCCCCACCTCTATTGCGCCTGTATGCAGAATCCATTCTCCATACAAAAGAAGGGAGGGGGAAACTAATTAACCCCCCCCGTTTTGGGTCGGACCAATTCTGGCCCAGCCCAAATATCGAGGCCAGGTCCAACCTAAAAAAAAGAAAAAGAAAAAAAAATTTGTTGCGCTGAGATCGACCCAACCCAACACTTTCTTGGGCTGGGCTTGGCCTAGTTAGCTGGGCTGGCCCAACCCATATTTTATAATAATATAATATATTATTGGGAAAAATTTCCAAACATTTTTTTTAAAAAAAAAAACCCTTTCAACAATTTGTGATTTTCTTGCATGTTTTTTATACCAATTATGTTTAATATTGGATTGTATTTTTACACTATAAGATACAAATCCGGTATTAAAATACATAGCTTTCTCCAAAACATTTCAAAAAACAATTTTAAAAAAATTCAAAAAACAATCTCAAAACTTTTAAATTAATTTCCCTTTTCAAAATACAAAAAAGAAATTTTATTTTCATGCATATGGTCAAATCCTAAAATGTTTTCAAGCATATATTTATGGAAAAAAACAAAAACTTGCATCTTTCATATGTTTTAAAATGCAAAATGGATATCGTAACTAATTTATGATTATCCATTAGAATTTGACCAAAAAGTCAAGAACCCTTTACCAAATGTTTTCTAAGGTCTAGACATAAACTTTAATACTTGTGTGGTGTAAAACTATACAATAGAGTACACCCCCAGGTATTAAAGATATAAGGAGTAAAAAATAAATAAATACAATACTAAAACTCAGACTTTACAACGGTTAAGATTTAACCCAACAAGATAGAGATTCTGTCATAGAGGGAGGTCTGCCTTAAACCCAACCTAGAAAAAAACAATCAAACAACAATGGAGCTTACCTTAGGTATGATGTACTGGGGGTGATGTGTCTTTCCCTTTCACAACTACTCCCTTACCCAGACTCTTACAAACCAAAGGTTCCTAGTAACCATAATAATAGATGGTGACTCCTGAACCTTAATCATAATTTTATGATTAAACCCAAATTCATTTTCTTTTCCAATAACACACACCCCCTCAGGAGGCACGATAAAGCCTGTAGTCACCCCCGAAATCGCGGCACCCCACAATAGTGGAAACACGTTGATCCTCTATCAAAAAAGAAACCAATTAGGTGCTAATGGATATTTATGGTAAAGTACATGGATCACCTATTATGGTGCATGATACTTGAAATATATAATCAAAAGGTGTGCAGGTTGAAGAAATCATTGTATGGTTTGAAAGAAATTTGAGAACATGGTTTGGAAGGTTCATAAAATCTATGATATCTTTTGACTACCATTAGAGTAATTTAGATCACATATTATTTCCAATAACAATAGTATCGCCATCAGAGTAATTCAAATCACATTATTCCTAAAAAAGAAACCACATGACATGTCGTCTGGTTACTATTCATTATCTTCTTCTTTTTCTCTGAAATGATAGTTTATGAGGCTACTTTGTAGGTACATTTAATGCTTCATTTCTCTACAAACAGGTATGGTCCGTTTAGGATGATTGACACCACATCGGTCACAATGCCAGTCTAAAGTGGCCATTTTGGGTAGCCTTTAACTGTGAAATTTGACAATTCATGGTGCCTAATTTAAGGCATGGTTAGGATCCTTCCCAGCTGAATCAAGGGCCAAAACCTTTTCTCAATGAAGACAACATTAACCTCTTCCATCCCCTATAAAATAGGGGTTGATTTCATGGCCTTAGCATGAAGAAAATTGGGTGCAAAAATTGAAAAACAACAACTCCCCCCCTCCAGTTCTTCTTCTGCAACGAGTACTCTCTCCTTCGGCCACCACCATAGTCACCACTGCCTTGACCACCAACATCTCCACCAACCCAGCTCCTTACCAGCAGCAGAGCAGCCACCATCGATCCTTCTTTCTCTCTCCTACAATTTTTTTCTTCTTCTTTCTCTCTCTTCCACCGACTGCCAACTCCTCCATCATCATCGCTACCAACCTCACGTTGACCTCCCACACTAGCCAACCATGACCACCACATTAGGTTGCTTACCCTTTTCCTTCTTCCCCCTCTTTTTCTTCTTCTTCTTCTTCTTCTTCTTCCCCTCCTCTGTTGTGCCTGCATGCAAAATCCATTCTGCATGCAAGAGGAGGGAGTGGGGATAATTAACCCCTCTGTTCTGGCCTGTACCAGTTTTGGCCCCACTCAAATGACGGGGTCAGATTTGGCCCAAACAAAAAAGAAAAGGTAAAAAAAGATCTGTTGGGCCAGATCGACCCAACCCAACCCTTTTTTAAGCTGAGTTTGGCCAATTTAGCTGGGCCAACCCATCCCATATTTTATAATAATATAATATTATATATTTAAAAAAATTTCAAAAAACCCTTTAAAAAATTTGTGATTTTCTTACATGTTTTTCTACCAATTTTTGTTTAATATTGGGTTATATTTTTACATTGTAAGATATAAATCCAATATTAAAATACCTGGTTTTCTCTGATATATTTCTAAAAATAATTTTTAAAAAAGTTCAAAAAAAAATCTCAAAACTTTTAAATTAATTTCCCTTGTCAAAAGACAAAAAAAGAAACAAAAAATATTTTATTTTCATGTATACGGCCAAATCCTAAAATGTTTTCAAGCATATCTTCATGAAAAACAAAACAAAAAATTGCATATTTCTTATGTTTTAAAATGCAAAATGGATATCGTAGCCAGTTTATGATTATCCATTAGGATTTAGCCAAAATATCAAAAACCCTTTTCCAATCTTTTTTTAGGGTCTAGACGTAGACTTTAATACTTATGGGGTGTAATACTATACAATAGAGTACACCCTCAGGTATTAAAGATATAAGGTGTAAAAAAAATATGATGCTAAAACTCAGACTTTAGAACGATTAGAATTTAACCCAATAAGATAGAGATTCTCTAATGGATGGAGATCTATCTTGAACCTTAAACGAGACCGACAATAGAATCCCGACCTTTTATCGGAAGAAAAAAAACTAATTAAAAAAAAATCTGAATCAACTGAGTTAACCCCCAAACCAGGTTAATCTGTCAAACCTGGGATATGTTTTATGAGAGTGTGATAACTAAATAGAATTTTTTTTAATATTAACCAATTATATTAATTAAAAAAAGACTAATTAAAAAGAAAAAAAACGAAGACAAAAAGAAAAAAAACTTATAACTAATAATATTTTTTTCAAATTTATTAATTGTTATATTAGCAGTATTTGTTATAATAAAAATAATAATATTTTTAATATTAAAAGTAATATTAAACTTGCATAACCAAAGTTTAAGTGAGTCTGGCTGTAACACCAGACCAAAAAGCCTTGAGTCTGGCTGTAATACTAGACCCTAGAGCCTTGGATGTGATCGTGTCATGAAAGTGTGATAACTAAATAGAAAAACATTTAATATTAAAGAATGAAATTAAACAAAGAAAAGATTAATGGAAAAGAAAAAAAACAAAGCAAAAAAATAAAGCAGAGCAATTTTCCAATGAATAGTGCTTTACAAGGAGGGATATAGTAAAATACCCTCATAAGATCATGATAATGTAATGAAAAGTAAATAAAACAAATCATGAAGTTTCATTCTCAATCAAATCGATATTAAAAGAAAAAAACTAATTAAGAAAAAGAAAAAAAATTGAATCAACCAGGTTAACCCACCAAACCTGTGATCTGTGTCATGAGAGTGTGATAACTAAATAGAAAACAAATTTAATATTAACAAACTAAATTAAACAAAAAAAGATTAATAAAAAAAATCTATAACTAAATGGCATTTGCTTTTCATTGTGGATTTGCATAGTACAATCCACAATGAAAGGTTGACTTCTTTTAGTTATAGTTGCGATATTAAAAGATAAAATTGGAAGAAAAAAATTAAAAAAGAAAAAAAAAGAATCTGAATCAACTAGGTTAACCCGTCAAACTTGGGATTCATATCATAAGAGTGTGATAACTAAATAAAATAAAAATTTTAATATTAACTAACTAAATTAAACTAAAACAATTAATTAAAAAACAAAGAAAAACAAAGAAAAACCTATAAGAAGAAAAAAACTAATTAAGAAAAAGAAATAAAAATCTGAATCAACTTGGTTAACCCACCAAATTAACAAGGTTAACCCGTCAAACTTGGGATCCGTGTGATGAGAGTGTGATAACTAAATAGAAAAAAATTAATATTAACGAACTAAATTAAACAAAAATAGTTAATTAAAAAGAAAAAAAACCTATAACTAAAAGGCAGATGCCTTTTAGTTTATAGTTAATAATAATAATAATATGTATTGAAATATTTTTCAATAAAAAATTGAATAGTATTTTTTTAAAAATTTGAAAGTATAACTATCAACCAAAATGAATTAATATAATTTATTTTTAGCTAACCACTGATGTCATTATATGTAGATTAAGTCCTGTTTTGGTTTGTGATAGCGGTGATGGTTCAAAGTATTTTTTGCTTAGAAATACATCAAAATAAATTTTTTTTAAAAAAAAATTATTTTTGATATCAGCACATCAAAACAATTTAAAAATATATAAAAAATTTATTTTAAACATAAAAAATTTCAAAATTTTTAAAATATAATTTACACCGTATTTCCAAACACATCATTCACTGAGACATTGAAGGCTAATTTGCAAATCACAACCACTAGTTCGGACGGTGATTAGCAACCGACGATCTCAACACAAATATATATATATTAAGTATTTTATGTATTTACGATCTGCCTTAGAGGAGCAATCACCGACCAAATCTTTCGCAACTGAGTTACGGTCATTATTTCTTATGTATAAGTGGTTCCTTCAGATTTTTCCAAGTTATGTGCTTTTCTTCCTTAGGTTAGGTTACAGTGACAAGAAATTAACGCCGTAGGAAAAGATTTTTCATGTGGCACCCGGGCAACTTGGTTCAAAATGCATGTTACATGTTTGTTTGACGGATCAATTCATCGATAAACGCTATAAGAACAATTCAACAATTATCATGTCAAACAATCTAGTTCAAGAAACATACTAGATTCAGTGAATTAACTCATTAATCAACAGATTAATGTGATTTATTATTTAAAATAAATATTAATTCAAAATAAAATTGAATTTAATTAAATCATGTTTTGAGTCGAAGTATAACTTGCTACACCAAGGTAGATTTTATAACTATTATCTTTTATGCTGTTGCATGTGGTACACTATTGAGCATGGAAATTTTCATGCTTGCTACACCAAAGGGCTATATATATACTGCTAGCAGTAATCAAGCATTAAAAGCCTAATTGTCATCTTTGTAAATTTTATACTTTGCGTATTTGCCTTTTGCCTAACTTGGCTCCGCTGCCAATACTCATCTGTTGGTCAAGCAGTATGGATTTGATCACTGATGATGCTGGAGAATGACAAACACTCACGTTTTCGGGGGGTTTTTTTCTTGCATTTAAATAGCCTGGTCTTTGTATAGATCCTGTATATCTTGCTGCGCGCACGCTATGCTTTTGTCACTGCTGCTTTTTTTCTTTTTTAAACAAAGACAATCCATCCTGATTTGTCCAAGAAAAGTTAATTAAAGGATACCTAATATGAAAACCCAAAATATAATATTAAATATTGTAATCTTTTTCCAATATATCAGTCATGCAATCTATTCCAATATGTCATTTGCTAAGATTTGAAAGCGAGCCAAATATTAACCAAGGGGGGTCGTTTGATTTTGTTTTAATTAATGTTGGACCGTATCTCCAACATGATACCACAGTATCTCACTTTAATATTTCTTGTTCAGAAAAAAATATGTGGTTTCTGGGGCATCATAGCCTTACAGGTGATTTGACTGTGGCTAAATTTTCCTTATTGCCAACTTAGGAGAGTAATTACTTTCCCCACTTTCGAAGGTATATATTTCATATTTGTGCTATCTTACAGTTAGTTGTGCCTGGCTTGAGCTAAGAGTAGCAGCATGATATGCCGTGTAAAATAGAAGTTGCCTCCAAGGGGTTAGGTTAATTTATATGTGTGTGTGTGTGTGTGTTGAGATCTTCAAGAAAGTAGTTTAAATGATAAGGAAAAAAATCATTTAACTCATTTGAGTCTCTTTTTTTGTTTCTCATGGTACATCTTTATCTAATTAATTATATTTATGAAAATATCTTAAATCTCAGTCGACGTAATACATGATCGATGGAATGCGTTAGTTTGGAAAAAGCAAGCTTATATTTGCACCATCTTAGAAAGAAAAAATATACATATATAATATGAAATAAAATATGATTTTATTGGTATATATATGGATTTAAAAGAGTAATTAGATTAAAAAAACCGGACCAAAAGATTTGGAAAGGGTTAATTTTTGTAACTCATGTCTTCTTTCTTAGATTCACGTGGGGTGTCTGGATCAGTTTGCGCGTACCTCGACTAATCTTCACGGGCCCTGAAGTTAACAACCAGATAAGCCTCCAGTGATTATCAATATTAGCAACCTCAAAACTCAAACCTCAAACCTAAGACCACAGGGAGAGCAAACCTTTTAGTTTCAAACTCTTACCATTGGGCACCTACTAGATATTGAAGTCATGTCTTCTTGATATGATATCCATGCAGGCGATCCGTATGCAACTTTGAAAAAACACACCCTTGGGTAGCGTGCAAGCTATATGGGAAAAGAAGATGAAAAAACTAAGGCTAGTGTGTGCTTGATAATATGATTGCAGTTGTTTTTTATTTAAAAAATATATTAAAATAATATTTATTTTATTTTTTAAAAATTATTTTTGATATTAACGCATCAAAATGATCTAAAAATACTAAAAAAATATTAATTTGAAACAAAAAAAAATTAAATTTTTCAAAAACACTTTTAAAATATAAAAACAAACAAGGCCTTGATTATGATTAAATTAGAAGAAATTAAGAGCAATTATAGTAAGAACTACTTGATTAAAAAGACTATAGCTTAATTATTGATTCAACTTAAAGACTTAGAGTTGTCAAATGAAAAATCCTAAATACTTTTCATCATATATGTGTATAGCAAATAGATAGGACTACGCACCTCAAAATGATCCAAGGGATGATTATCCGCTTGCTAATCAAAGAGGTTTGTTCCTTTTTTTTAATTTTTAAGGTTGAAATATATATATATATATATATATATATATTCAAATCTTCTAAAAATACGCCGTATCGATATCATGAAAGGTACGCTCTTAATCTAATAAAAAAATAAAACAAATTATCATTCCAAGTCAACTCATCCTACCCTTTCCCCCGCCGGCCTCCTCCGCCAACAAAATAAAATATGTAAACAGAAAAAGTCAATCCATCCCCTGAGAGACGTAAAGAAACCACTACGAGGTTGTTGACCTTGCAAGTTTATTAATTATTTAGACAAATCTACAAAAGCAAAATAATACGGCATGCCTATAGAATTTAGGATGTTTCAAGGATTTGTCAATCAAGCAAAACCAACAATGGCCAACTATAAATGCACACGCACACCCCTCCTTTCGTCTTCACTAATCACCACCATCCTCGAGCTTTATCCTCCTTTCATCTCCTTGATTTTCTTCAAAAAAATTAAAATTATGGCGAAAAGTCCTTCAACTCCAATCCATCTCATAGTTATGTTACTAGTAACATATTTTTTGTGCACCATGGGAAAATCAAATGCGCTGACATGCCCACTACCACCGGAACTAGCAACTAAGCTTCATGTTGATCCAGTAGCCATAGATTCAGCATCTACTGATTACGGTAACATAGTCCATAGCAAGCCAGCTGCTGTTCTTTATCCATCATCCATTGAAGATATTCAAATACTAGTAAATTCCTCATACAATTGTCCCATTCCTTTTGGTATATCTGTTAGGGGAAATGGCCATTCTGTTAATGGACAGGACATGGCTCGTGATGGTGTGGTAGTGGATATGAAAAGTTTGAGAGAAGATAAAAATGGGATCAAAATTAGGGTTTCTAAAAACCATTTATTCGCTGATGTTGGAGGTGAGCAATTATGGATTGATGTGTTACACACCACTGCAGCACAAGGACTTTCACCGGTGTCGTGGACCGACTTTTTGTACCTAACTGTTGGTGGTACGCTTTCTAATGCTGGAATCAGTGGGCAAACATTTCTGCATGGCCCTCAGATTAGCAATGTTTATGAACTAGATGTTATAACTGGTATGTTTCCCTTGAATATATTTTCACTTTGTTTTTCCAGTAAGAAATAGGCCTAAAAAGAAGAAAAGAAAAGTGGGTTTACTTGATAGCATTGTGTTTTTTCTTGATTCAGGAAAAGGGGAGCTTGTGACCTGCTCTAAAAGAAATAATTCAGATCTATTTGATGCTGTTCTGGGAGGCTTAGGCCAATTTGGGATTATAACTAGAGCAAGGATTGCTTTAAGGTCGGCACCAACAAAAGTAATTATACAAACCTGGGGAGTTGTGCTTCGCTCTCTCTCGCATTAACAATTTTTCAATTAAGCATGAATGAATGTTTTGACATCTGGTTACATGCCTAATAATGGTGCTAAACTCAAAGAAAGAAAGAGACAGGCATGCTGAATTTTAAAAGTTTCCAACAATTTGAATATTTCGATCAAATCTTAAATATATGAATAAACTATTAATTAGCTCCAACAATTTGACATGTGGGGCTTTTCAATTGCAGGTTAGGTGGTCTCGAGCATTTTACAGTAATTTCTCTGATTTTATCAGAGACCAAGAAAGAATAGTTAGGGGTGGCCAAAGAGATGTAGCCAATTATTTGGAAGGTTCACTTGTGTTGGATAATGGCACTCCGACTGAGTGGATAACCTCCTTTTTTCATCCAACTCAGCTCCCTCAAATTATGTCCTTGGTTAAAACATATGGTATCATCTATTGTCTTGAGCTTACCAAGTACTACTTCATAGAAGATATAGAGAGAGAAATAGACCAGGTAATCAAGTTCATCATCGATCATATCAATAATTAGATATCACTAACTATATAGTATATTTTATACGGTTAATTACACTATCTCTAGAAAGTTTGACAAAAACCTTTTCACATTTGAAAGATGTCTATGTAATTTCATGATATTTCAAAAGATGTTAATTAATGTTGCTCAACATATTCTTAAAACGAACTGACAAGTTTTCAGTCTAATCTATATTCTATTTTATGCAACGAATATTATATAAACTAGATCAGTTGACATTTTATACATGTATGGTTCAATATGTATTTTCTTGTGAACATAATTTTCAAAAAAAAAATTGAATAATTAAGTTAGTGGTCACTGTCGATTCTCTTACATACATTAGTTTAATAACGAATCTGGCCATTGTCTTCTTATAGGATTTACAACAAGTATTCAAAGACTTTTCTCATGTTCCTGGTTTCATCGATGCAAAATTTGTCTCCTATCAAGAATTTTTGACGAGAGTCCCAAATGCTGAGAATGAATCACAGACACATCCATGGCAAAATCTATTTATTCCCCAATCTCGAATTTCAGATTTCAATGTAGGTGTCTTGAGAGATATTGTTCTTAAAAGAAACATCACCACAGGACCTGTCCTCCTTTACCCTTTGAACCGACACAAGTAAGTAACCTATAATAGTATCCTAATAAAAAAAACGTGTGTGTGTGTGTGTTACTTCAACAATAATAAAAGTTTTCCTTAAAATTTCAGATGGGATGCTGAGTTGTCTGCAGTTATACCAGATGAAGATATCTTTTATACAACATCGTTCTTGCATACAAGTGGGATTGATAATTGGCAGGTCTACGAAGATCAAAATCAAGCAGTTATTAAATTTTGTGAAGGAGCTGGTATCAAGATTGTGAAATATCTTGCTGATTATACAACCATAGAGGAATGGATTAAGCATTTTGGCTCAAAATGGACAACTTTTCGAGAGAGGAAAGTGCAATATGATCCAAAGAATATCCTATCGCCAGGGCAAAAAATATTCACCAGCGTTTAGTGTTTACATTTCTGGTCATGATCATGTATATCAATAAATATCAATTTCTTTTATGTTTTCTTTTTTATTTTAGTTTCTTCACTTCTTGTGAAAGCAGAGGAGGAGAACAGTGATAGTTTCCATCATGATGTTAGACCCAATATTGCTTTTGGCGTCTCGGACCCGTGCTGTATATTGAAGTAGACATGACAACCACACTTGTAATTCATATGCATAAAGCTAGAAAGCAATTACCAATATATATATATATATATACACGGTACTAGAATCTACTTTAAATTTGCGACATTCCTCCGTGCAGCACTTCGAGAGTGTTTGGCAGTGTGGTAGTGGTTGTTTTTCAAATAGCTTTTCGTGCCGAAATACATGCCAATGATTTTTTTTATTTTTTAAAAATTATTTTTGACATCAGCACATCAAAACGATCCAAAAAATACAAACCACACTTAATTTTAACAAAAAAAAATTGAAATTCAATTAAAAATAAGTCCAACTACAGAGCCAAACAAGCTTCGAGTATTCAAAGCTCATTTCACCTTTCACGTTGATTACTTTCACAGAGCCCAAGCAACTTCTTTAGCTCAGGACTCTCATCATTGGATTGTAGATCAACAATGAGATGGTGGTATTATATTGTAATCAAGATTTCAATTCTGTTTTGATAGATATTTTATTTTATTAATTAAAATAAAAAATACAAACCACACTTAATTTTAACAAAAAAAAATTAAAATTCAATAAAAAATAAGTCCAACTACAGAGCCAAACAGGCTTCGAGTATTCAAAGCTCATTTCACCTTTCACGTTGATTACTTTCACAGAGCCCAAGCAACTTCTTTAGCTCAGGACTCTCATCATTGGATTGTAGATCAACAATGAGATGGTGGTATTATATTGTCATCAAGATTTCAATTCTGTTTTGATAGGTATTTTATTTTATTAATTAAAATAGAATATTTTAATTTTAAAACATTTTAACATACAATTTTGAGATTATATTATTCATATATATATATATATATATATATATATATATATATATAATATAACAAATATAATTCAAATTCAAGATAAATTAATTATAAATTATACAATACAAATAAATATAATTTAAAATTTAAAATATTTCTAAATAGTCAAGATTAAATAAAACTTTAATTTAAAGTAATTCAACTTAAACAAAATACCAAAATATTGTAAAATTAAAATGTTTAAATAACACAAAAGAAACATAAATCAAATCCAAACTTTTCACTTCTAAAAGATAAAGGGAAACCACACAAGTCATTCACGTCAAAATGCTACTATAGCAATTAATTCTTGAACGAAGGGAGGGAGTTGGAATCCGAGTGTCACATTTAGGTCAACACACGAACACCACCCAATTAATATTTTCTTAACTCTTAATTAAACTATAAGTTTTGTTTGTCACCCTTTTAAATTCCCTTCAGTTTACCCCATTCAATATCACGAGGAGGTCATGCTTTTTTTAAGGATAATAAGAAATAATCCAGTGCTTTTTATATTATAATCGCATTGCAAAATATATTTTTATTGTGATATTAATGGAGAATGATTTTTGATCCCTTAACATTTTATAAAAAAAGATGTGTAACTCATGTTTTATTCAACCAAAAAAATGGAATGAATGTAATAGTCTAATAGATATTGGTGTCAATGAAGGTTTGTTAGGAGAGGGGAGTTCAATGAAGATGAATTTACCCTTTGACCATGCCAAAAAAATAGATTAGGGTCCATAAATTTATTATTATTGTTGTTTTGTTTGATTTTTTATTTTTAGATTGATTAAAGATTGTTTTATAGTTGAAAATGGAGTTATTAATATTTATATGGTATTTTTAGGATTTGTTTTAGTTAAAATAAGTTGAAGTTTTGGTTTGATTCAATAGCTTTTCAAGACCGAAACGGAACGTGTGAAATGAAACCGGAACATTCCAGCTGAAATTTATCCGAAAAATCCGGAACGGACCAAGATTTAAAATGAGATGAAAATTGTTCCATTTTGTTTTGTTTTTTGAATTGGTACAAAATGTTTTAGCCATTCTGGACAAAACGGAACGGAATTGACAACCTTGATTGTGATGGGTATGTGTTTTCTATTTAATATTTTTGTGTTTTGAAAGACTCCAAATCTATAAATAGAGTGTTAGTCCAAGCTGAACCCAATATATTTGGGTTCAGCCATGAGTTGAGGTCAAGTTATCGTTTGTTTGATAAGATGTTAGATCTAATAAGTTTAGATTCAGCCATTAGCTGAGCTCAAGTCACCATTGATCCAGCATGAAAGCATGCTTAATATACTTGGGGTTCAGCCATTAGGGGTTTAATGAGCTGCCTGATCTATTTTTTTCTAGGTTTGGCTACACGCCAGACCTCGTTGGACTTAGAGATCCATGTTAAAATCATAAAGTTCTATCTTCAAATTATTTACATAAACTGTTCATGTTAGGAATAATTATGTCCCTACATTTATAGATGTATAAAAGATCTCTCAAAGGGCCTACCACATTTCCCATTTTATTAATTAATGACATATAAGGGATATTTGTCCCTCATTAATGATGTCTAATAGATATTTTTCATCTTGGATAGACCTTGAGGAAAAGCTCCTCTACTTGTATAAATGGAAAAAATAACCCCTGGTATTGGACTAGTAATGGTCCTTGAAGGAAAGAGTGGAGGTTAGAATCGAGGCTACAGAAGAATTGAGAGATGCCTCGCTAAGAGAAAATAAGCAAGCCGACACAAAAGTGGGTTTTACCCTAACACCAACACAATAATAGTCATTGACAGAGCTCTTTCATATCCAAAGTCCAATTTTGCAATAGGCATTTATAGCATGTCAGGAATCAGTCCTTAAATTATCACTCATCAGTTGAAAATGGACCTAACTATTCATCTAGTTCGTCAGGAAAAAAAAAA
>Ga0325410_1001469_pt1 | contig 26165 bp, 15 predicted proteins | sample PopdelMetagenome_16_FD_206182 | JGI IMG/M metagenome (GOLD analysis project Ga0325410, IMG submission 206182) | Populus deltoides microbial communities from Bellville, Georgia, United States - Xylem-PdIQD-R3 | ecosystem: Host-associated > Plants > Phyllosphere > Stem > Wood/Secondary xylem...
CATGCATCGAACATATCAAGGCTGGTTAATATAGAGGACTGCAGATTGTATGGAATGAAGAGTCATGACTGCCACGTGTTTATGCAAACACTCATCCCATTAGCTTTTCGTGATTTGTTGCCAAAGGAAATATAGGATGCACTCACGAAGATCAGTCATTTCTTTAGAGATATATGCTCCAGCAAGTTGAATGTTGATCACATTGAGAGACTTCAAACGAATATCATCGAGACACTATGCAAACTTGAGATGATATTCCCTCCATTATTTTTTGACTCAATGGAGCATCTCCCTATACATCTACTGTTCGAGGCAAAAGCTGGAGGACCGGTCCAATACAGATGGATGTACCCATTCGAACGGTTAGATATTACAGTTGCAATGTAATTCATATATAAAAGTATTTTATATGTTTTTCTTAATTGAAAATACTTGATTAATATTTCAATGCAGGTACTTGTTTAATCTTAAGAAAAAGGTTAAGAACAAGGCGCATGTTGAGGCTTCGATATGTGAGGCATATTGTTGAGGAGATCTCAACATTTATCTCGTACTATTTCGAACCTCATCTGAGAACGAGAATCAATCGCGTTTCACAGCATAATGATGGCTATTGTTACCCAATTTTTGACCCATTTTTTTGATAAATTTTTTTAAAAAATTAAAAATAGCAAAAAACAACGAAAACCCCCCAAAAAATACATTTTGATATATTTGCATCATTTTTAGCATTTGAAAAAAGATAAAACCTAAAAAAAACCTCTCAGCCGCCGCCCACCATAGACTGATCTTCCCCCTCATCAACCTTCTCCCCTCTCCCAGCCAACAAAAGGCAGCCGCTCACCTTTCACCACAAACCCCGGACCCAGCATTTCCCTCTCCTAGCCAAACATAGCCGCAAGCCGCCCCCGTCTCTCTCGGCCACTCCTCTTCTCCAGCCGCTCACCACAGAGGCCTCACTAGACCTTCCCTCTCACAGAACCCAGGCCGGTCTTCCCCCACAAAACAGCCTCACTTCCTGACTCTCCACTGACCCAACCATTCCCACCAACTGAACACAACAGCAGTCCGCTCACCCTCCCTTCCTCACCACTGCTAACCGCGACTCATTGTGGAGAAGATGAAGAAATAAAAAGGGAGGACGAAGGATAGTGGAAGGGGGCAGAAAACCGAGACTTTAAGGGTGTCGGTCTCCCAATCATGGCAGCGGTGGACGACACTGCCGATGTAGAAATGAAGAAGGAGGAGGGAAGTTATCGATCCGGCCATCCACCCACCTGGTCTGTTGGCGGCGCGTGCAACGCCCGGCTCCAGATTTGGCAGATCTGAAGGAAGAGAAGTCGGTCTGAAAACAAAGAAAGAAAAGCTACAACAGACTTGCTTGTTGTGTTTTTTATTGTTTTGCAGGTAACGGCGGTGCTCACCGCCGACGAGGAAAGGAACAAGGGAGGAAGCCATTATGGATCTCCGTTGCTGCCTGAATTTCGCCGCGGCGTGTGAACGCACGCGCCGCTAGTGGCTGTGGCGCGTGGAGGAGACGCGCCGCCACTGTTCCACAATCACAAAGGATGCCCAGAATTCTTCAGCACTGTTCCCGAAGCTTTTTTTGTAATTTTCAAATGTTGCTGTGTATATTTAGATTACTGGCATTTTATTTATTTTGAACTTTTGATATTTTGTAATATGTAAAAGTGACGTGTGAGTTGAGCATAGTAAAAAGTGATATTAGTGTGTGTGTTTGTTTTTTTATTTATGTTATTGAATTATAAAAATAAAATAGAATTAAGTGTTTAATGTGAATATAGTTAAATATCTTAAGGACAAATAAAATCATGTTATATTTTCCATGAAAATGTAAGAACATGTTTCTAAATATATTCTGGGATTTAATAACTGATTTATTAAAACCTTAGAATTTGATTAATATTTCAAATTTTCAAATCATATCAAATCGCAAAGCAGCTTACCTCATGTAGGGTGCGCTAGGGGTGCTAATACCTTCCCTAGCCACAACCAGTCCCTTGCCTTTGAATCTCTAACAACGACCAGTAAATACGGGTTTCCTAGTAACTCACAATGAAATACTAGGTGGCGACTCCACTAGGGACAGGTATTGTTTTTAACATTATCGGACTAAGCTTCGTGTTTTGATGTGTTCAAGTTTTTGTTGTGTTTTGTTTTATTTTATTTATGTTTTATTCATGCATTGTATAGAATTGTCTCATACATCACAAGCTTTTATTTTTGAAAGCACACACAAGCTTCAGGTTAGGTGGGGAACTAGCAGCTTACTTTACGACTATTAGTCAAGGTTTAAGTTTGTGTAAACCTCAACTCTTTATTGAGTGCTTAGACTGTTAGTGATTGGTATATGTGACATTCCACTATCTGCTGAGCCCCCATATTGACTTTATGAGGGTGATCACTGGGACAACGAGAGACCCTTTTTAGAGATCAAGTAATAAACCTACCATTTATCTCACGTAAAAAGATTAGATACTGCCTTTAGAATGTATGCTCCATATATATTTGTTTTGCATTTGAGCAAGCCCTTCTTGAAGCATCTTGAATTCAGGACTTACGATGGATATAATGGTCATCACTTAAGAAATTTCTATTTGTAGAGTTTGAGCAAGAATAAAAATTCTTGTCTCATCATGCAAGAGTTATGACCATATGTCACCCCTCGAAGGGCAAGTTCATCATATAGATTACATGTCATACATTTATCATGCATGTACCGGGATGAACAATAGGTTCCCCCATCCGAGGTTTATTACACTAGACTGAAAAATATGGAAATGAAGAAAGGGGTCAAAGCAAGACTCATTGTCAAAAGGAAGTTGAGAGCATCAAAAGTGAAATAGCTAGACTCAGATCTGCTTGAACAAGTGTTGAGCTTCAGATGGAAAGAGAATGTCTACATAGTCTTTTGTGGGAACACTGCTTGTCCACGTCCAATTGAAGTTGCACCTCTCCTTTTCAGTCATGAACAATAGTAGTAATGCCTTCAGTCATCAACTAATGACAGCCTTTGTTCTTGTTTAGTTGCATTGTTAATTGTTCATCGCCTCCACATCTTCTAATGGCACCCAATAGCTGCTAGCCTTTTGTGCATAGTGCATTGGCCTTCTTTGAAGTCACCCCCACTGTGAGCTCAATTCCAGTTCAGCAGCACAAGATGTGGATTTGAAAAAAAAGTATGAGACACTGAACTTCTATGTGGTAGAGCTCTCTTTACAAAAATTTGTTTGTGGCTCTACAAGTGGGGAATCCAAGAAGGGATGCAGTAGTTTCAGATCATCTACAATTTTCTCCCATCGGTGTTAGCTTGAAAGCAAAAAGTAGGGAGAAGAGATTGACTTGGACTAAAAAAACAGGAAGAAGACTAAAACTTCAACGAAGCAGAACTTCCTCTATAGGTGTTTGTTTGCTGCACTGTCAGTGAGGAATCAAAGAGGAGACAAAGGAGTTTTAGATTCATTAAGTTCTCTTCCAATAGAGACAAGTCATGATTCTACACGTCGGCGGTGGCAGTGATGCATGTTTCCATGCGCTGCCAGGATTACCTAGCTACTGGAAAGTTTCCAACAATCCTTAAACAACCACAATAACATTGGAAGATTGACATGATGTTGTGAGGATTGCTGAAAGAATTGAACAAGCTATCAAGATGGGAAAGGTTGAAGGTTCTGCCATGGATTCCAGAATGATGATGAGCGATGAATTAGAAGATGAACCTGAAGGTGGAAAACCTTAGTTATGTGGTCTTGCTATGCTTTTACTATTGAAATGTCTTTGCTAAGATTGGCATCCCCCTGCTACTCGAGTTTGTCGACTAGCATCTGCCAGAATCCAGACTTGTTGCGTCAACTCCTTTAAATCCCATGCAACCACTGTTTCCTATGTGATATAATCCAAACATGAGATTTGAATATTATGGTGGGGTCCTCGGTCATTTCATTTGAACAATTGCAAGAATTTCAAGAATCAAGTCCGGAAGTTTGTGAACAAGAGACGAGTGGAGTTTGTGAAAGATGATGTCATCAGTCATAATGTCACCAGAACATCCTTAGAGTGACAAGTGAATGAAATTGCTTGGCATAACACAGATATTGCCAGAAAAGCTGATCCAAGAATGGTGCTAAATTGTCAATCATTCTGTCATGGATTTTGCTATTTTGCATTTTGTTTTGGGATCACATCTCATCCTTGAACGAAACATGTCTTTCCTTTGTCTTCCTGTTGTTTTAAAATCAAGAGATGCTTATTTCAAATGGTATTTTGATAAAATATTTTTGATCAAGCTCCAACATGTGATTAAGATTAATCAATCCTGAAGATTAAAAGTATTTTGATTGTAGAAATGACTCGATGCTTGTTAGAATGTTATGAGGTGCCAAACAATTTTGAACTCATACATGAAACTGAACCACCCGCCATGTAGCTAAGTTTTAACATTATGCATAATGACATGTAGTGGATTTGGTAGCTATGGACTCGTGAATCATTGACGCTTACAAGTTCCAATCATTACACTAGATGAGGTCAAAATTTATCGGTTCTAACCGACCTTACTTGAAATGAGAAAAGGCCATCTTTGTTATCCTTTCACATTTCTTGAAATATTATCCCTTGCAGTCCCCATTTGAGCCTAATATAATATTTCTTTTCAAAAGAAACCTTGACCAGGATCACACCCCACACTGGGGGCAAATGAGAGATATTTTAAAGACAATGATATAATTAATTGATAAAAAGAAAGTTAAGTTTGGAAGCCCAACAATGAAAAGGGGCTAAAAGAAAGAAACCATAGACTTGGGGCATGTGAGAAAACTTTAAGGAAGGCTATGAAAAAAAAAGTGAAAAAAAGTGAAAATTGCCTACACTTAAAGGCAAGTCAAAGTGGAATGGAAGGAGAATGCCTATCAATTCTAAGAGAGGCAAAAGAGGTTTCAATTGAAGAAAGACATAACAAATGCCAAAAGTAAAAAAAAAAAAATCAAGCTTCATATCTTTTGGTGTGTCTAGGATAAAGCCTCTAGTTTCTTCAAAAAGATTAGATTGATTATTCATCAAAGGAAAGTTGGATTTTCATTATGACCTATGTTAAGAGAATTCTGATCTTTAAGATTAACAAGGTTATATGTCACTTTCTCTTCAATGACAACAAGAGAAAGAGAATTGATGAATAGTTGATGTTGATCCTAAGTCTTTAAAACCTTCAAACACCTTTTTGAGCTTGTGAATTTTCCTTTCTTTCATAAGTCATGAACCATAGCCTGCATTACGCGCTTTTAAAAGCCTTTTTTGATCAAGTAAGCAATTTGAACCGATAAATGGCGATCTCAAAACTTTAAGAGTTATTCCATGAGGGTCGTGACTTCATGAATCAAGCTACTGATTATTATGCATACTGGTAAAATAAGTGCTTAAAAGAAAACAAACTTTCTTGATGAATCCTCAAGTTTTGACTTGAGTCTTTTGTTTTTCTTGAAATTCATAGAAGGTCACCTCATCGCAGACCATCAAAAGATATACCCAAGATCAAAAATTAAAACTGACACAAAGAACCATGAAAAAAGTCATTTTAATCTTACAACGGGTCAATTTCTGTTTTCAAAATACAAGACAATCAAAGAACTACATTGAATAGCGTGTGTTAGAACTTTGACCAAACAAGCTTGATTTCCAAAAACACTTTTCAAAATTGACATCTCTCTGATTTCATTTCAACAACTAGATTTGAATAGACATGATCTTTGAAATATGAGATTTGATTCAAGAACAAGAAAGATTGTTGAATGAAGAAGAACATCGATTGAGTCTATGAAATCCTTGACATGAAATGACATCAACTCTTCTCAACACTCCTTGAAAAGTTGACCATCTGGGGGCAGTACAGTGGACCCTAAGAAGGAAAACAAGCAGTATTCAGATCAGCTGGGGGCAAAGAAAAATCAAATGATGAGTCGTCAAAGTCCATCAAAGTTATGTTTAGCATCGGACAATGACAAAGAAAAAACTTGTTGAGTATAAACAGATGAACGAGCATTTAGATCATTGCTGGGGGCAATGTTGTTCAAAGACAGTTTGAGATCTAGTGAATTTCAGCAACACTTGATGAGCAATGTTGCATCTGAAGGAAATCTTCATCTGGGGTTATCCTTTGAAACATAGCTATGATTCCCGACAAATGTTATTATGTAGTTGCATTTGAATGAATGCTGGAAGGATGCACCCACCAAGACTAATTATGGGACCATCTGTTTTGAAGTTCAAATGCACACTTCATCGCATGAATATGGGTGATGAACATCATTGATGATGCCAATGCATTTCTTTTCATGATCTGATTTGACAAGCTAAGAGGAATCCATGGAGAAGAACTTTGAGCTTATAACGATGAGCCTTTTACTGTAAAGTATGAGATGCATGTCCGGATGACTTAACAGTTCCATGAAGGTTGATGACCATATATACTTGAAGGGTATGTTTCAACTGGAGGCAAGTTCATGACTGATTGACCATCTTAATGGGTGTTGGCATGATGCACACAACCAATCAAATGATAATTCTCAGAAGAATCCAGGAGATAAAATCCTTCATGATGAATCAAGTAACACCACACTTGGGGGCATGGTCAAGCTTGATAAACAGCGAAAGCAACAATCATCACGGAAAGCCCAAGATAGGCATTGCATTTACAACTAAGGGATCGCTAGCACATGAATGAGCCAATGCATCGAAAGAACAAAAAAGGCTTCGGAATGCAAACAAAGGCACCCTATGACGATGGACATCAAAGAGTGAGGGACCTATATTTCAAATCAGGTAAGGATGCATGCATATCATCTAACCTAAAAAAAAATTTGCATAAATTTTTGAATTGTTACAGGAAAATCCTCAATGAAGTCCAGCAAGATTGTGGACAAAGAAAGAATCATTGAGTCAATAATAACAAAGAATCGGTCTTGATCGTGGAATAAAAAAGGAATGAGATGAACCCTGCCAGTAGGAGAATCTCAAAGAAACAAGGAGATTAACCCTATCATCAAGAGGAGTCTTCAAGTCAACCCTGCAATCAGGAAGCGCCAAGTTTGTCAGCTTTATCTTGTAAAGACTTCTCTAGCCAAGTCTTTCTGCCAGATAAGTAACATTTTATCATTTGGGTAGGTCGTCTATTATCATGAGACCATCTTTCATCTTCCATATGAGTAGGTCACCCATCAAAATGAGACCATCATCTTCCATGTGGGTAGGTCACCCATCAAAATAAGACCATCATCTTGCATATGGGTAGGTCACCCGTCATAATGAGACCATCTTGCATTTGGGTAGGTCACCCATCATAATAAGACCATCATCTTCTATTTGGGTAGGTCACCCATCATAATGAGACCATCATCTTGCATATGGGTAGGTCACCTGTCATAATGAGACCATCTTGCATTTGGGTAGGTCACCCATCATAATGAGACCATCATCTTTCATTTGGGTAGGTCACCCATCATAATGAGAACATCTTCCTCTGGGTAGGTCACCCATCATAATGAGACCATCATCATTTTTCTTTGGGTAGGTCACCCATCACAATGAGACCATCACTTTTTCTGGGTAGGTCACTCATTATAATGAGACCACAAACACATCTTTGTATTGGTTCTGGTTAACAGAGATTGCCAGATGGGATCTCAGGCTAACCCAACCACATATAGAATTTAGCTTTGGTTAAAGGAAATCCCCAGATGGGATTTCAGGTTGACCAAGTTATACACTGACTTTTAGTTCTGGTTAAAAGAGATCGCCAGATGGGATCTCAGGTTAGCCCAACCACACCCAGAGCTTAGCTTTGGTTAAAGGGAATCGCCAAATGGGATTTCAGGTTGATCGAGCTACACACTAATTTTGGTTCTGGTTAAAGGAGATCGCCAGATGGGATCTCAGGTTAACCCAATCAAAAGGGCAGGTCACCCGTGAAAATAGACCAATGAGAGTATGTGTGGGCAAGTCGCCGGTGAAAATAGGCCACAATAAGTATGTGTGGGTAGGTCGCCCCTAAAAATAGACCAAAATAAGCATGTGTGGGCAGGTCGCCTGTGAAAATAGACCAGCATGAGTATATGTGGGCAGGTCGCTCGTGAAAATAGACCAGCGTGAGTGTGCGTGGGTAGGTCGTCCCTAAAAATAGACCACAATGAGTATGGTTGGGCAGGTCGCCCGTGAAAATAAACCAGTGTGAGTATATGTGGGAAAATAGACCAGTGTGAGTATGTATGGGCTGTCACCCCTGAAAATAGACCACAATGAGTATGTGTAGGCTGGTCGACGGTGAAAATAGACTAATGTGAGTGTGTGGGCAGGTCGCCCTTGAAAATAGACTAATTTTCTTCAAAATAGGCAGGTCACCCAAGATAATGAGACCACTTTCTTTTGAAAAGTGAAGTCCTTGGCTGAGTGGATCACTCAATAAGCCAGGAAGACCTTTTGTTTTCTTTACAAGCTTACTATGCAAAACATTAAGGAATTTTTGCTTCGTAAGCATTGTAAAGAGGGGGCATCTGTTGCTACCCAATTTTTGACTCATGTTTTTGATAAATTTTCAAAAAAATTAAAAAATAGATGGATGTACCCATTCGAATAGTTAGATATTACAGTTGTAATGTAATTCATATATAAAAGTATTTTCTATCTTTTTCTTAATTGAAAATACTTGATTAATTCAATGCAGGTACTTGTTTAACCTCAAGAAAAAGATTAAGAACAAGGCGCATGTTGAGGCTTCGATATGTGAGGCCTATATTGTTGAGGAGATCTCAACAGTTATCTCGTACTATTTCGAACCTCATCTGAGAACGAGAATCAATCGTGTTCCACGACATGATGATGGTTATTGTTACCCAATTTTTGACCCATGTTTTTGATAAATTTTTAGAAAAAATAAAAAATAGCAAAAAACAACGAAAACCCCTAAAAAAATACATTTTGATATATTTGCATCATTTTTAGCATTTTCAACTTCATCTTAGAAGAATTTAAATTTTCAAAGGTATTTTGAACGCGTTCAACTTTTAACGCGTTAATTTTACAATCACTGATTTTTTGAGTCGACTTTGATATTGCTTGCTTTAAAAAATACAAAAAAATGAGAAAAATCAAAATTACAAAAAAAAAGAGAACAGAAAAGAAAAAGAAAAGTTGAGAGACCAGTTTGGAAACCTCGCAACACTTCTCCTATAAATACCATGCTATAGTGAAAAACAAAGGGGGAGAAAAATTTACAGGCACCGGGGGGGGAAGAAAATTTTTACAGGGAAAGGGCAGCTAAAATAACCCTTTCTCCCCCTGCAGCCACCCCTTTCCTTTGAAAAAACGAAAAAACCTAAAAACAACCTCTCAACCGCCGCCTAACACAAATTGATCTTCCCCCTCATCAACTTTCTCCCCTCTCCCAGCCAACAAAAGGCAACCGCTCATCTTTCACCACAAACCCCGGACCCAGCATTTCCCTCTCCTAGCCAAACACAGCTGCAAGCCGCCCCCGTCTCTCTCGGCCACTCCTCTTCCCCAGCCGCTCACCACAGACGCCTCACTAGACCTTCCCTCTCACAGAACCCAGGCCGGTCTTCCCCTACAAAACAGCCTCACTTCCTGACTCTCCACTGACCCAACCATTCCCACCAACTGAACACGACAGCAGTCCGCTCACCCTCCCTTCCTCTCCACTGCTAACCGCGGCTCATTGTGGAGAAGATGAAGAAATAAAAAGGGAGGCCGAAGGATAGTGGAAGGGGGCAGAAAACCGCGACTTTAAGGGTGTCGGTCTCCCAATCATGGCAGTGGTGGACGACACTGCCGGTGTAGAAATGAAGGAGGAGGAGGGAAGTTATCGATCCAGCCATCCACCGGCTCCAAATTTGGAAGATCTGAAGGAAGAGAAGCTGGTCTGAAAACAAAGAAAGAAAAGCTACAACAGACTTGCTTGTTGTTTTTTTTGTTGTTTTGCAGGTAACGGCGGTGCTTACCGCCGACGAGGAAAGGAACAAGGGAGGAAGCCATTATGGATCTCCGCTACTGCCCGGATTTCACCGCGGCGCGTGCGTTCACGCGCCGCTAGTGGCGGTGGCCCGTGGAGGAGACGCGCCGCCACTATTCCACAATCACAGAGGATGCCCAGAATTCTTTAGCACTGTTCTCGAAGCTTTTTTTGTAATTTTCAAATGTTGGTGTGTATATTTAGATTACTGGCATTTTATTTGTTTTGAACTTTTGATATTTTGTAATATGTAAAAGTGACGTGTGAGTTGAGCATAGTAAAAAGTGATATTAGTGTGTGTGTTTGTTTTTTTTATTTATGTTATTGAATTATAAAAATAAAAAAGAATTAAGTGTTTAATTTGAATATAGTTAAATATCTTAAGGAAAAATAAAATCATGTTATATTTTCCATGAAAATGTAAGAACATGTTTCTACATATATTCTGGGATTTAATAACTGATTTATTAAAACCTTAGAATTTGATTAATATTTCAAATTTTCAAATCATATCAAATCGCAAAGCAGCTTACCTCAGGTAGGGTGTGCTAGTGGTGCTAATACCTTCCCTAGCCACAACCAGTCTCTTGCCTTTGAATCTCTGACAACGACCAGTAAATACGGGTTTCCTAGTAACTCTTAATGAAATACTAGGTGGCGACTTCCAAAGAACTAATCAAGCAAACGAGATGAAAAATCGCTAAATCGCAGCGCGAGTGACGTGCGACAATGGCGGTGAAGTGCCTTCCAGTGGGAACTTGTCAATATTCTCCAATACTAACGACCCACACCTAAAAATGTCGTAAGAGAAAGATATTTGTCAGAACTAGAGTTTAAATAAGCACACAACTATGTTCTATTTAACTGTGATGAGCTAAAACCTTTTATTCAGTAAGTTTATATATGTGTAATACTAATTAAACTTTGTTAGTAATATACTGTTAATTATATATTATAATATTATACACTCATTATCACTTGCAGGCAACATCGACAATATTTGCTCTCCAATAACACACAATTGACTGAATCCAAGATCTTTCAATTACAAGATAAATAATTTGCCACGTGGTTCAGAACACATGTAAGCACTATCACAAACTCATTCTGACTTGCAAAATTATTGTACGTATGCATGTCATTACGAGATTCTCGTTCATTTACTGTTTATTGATGTACACAAGGTTTATCAAATGGGAAGGAGTGCGCTTAAGTCATTGTCTTCACTAAGCCTGGGGCCTGAAAGAAAATGTAAGTGCTACAAGGGGTATTTTATCAATGGATATGTTTTCCATATTGAAGAATATGGGCAAGGAAGAAAGACATACAACAGCGATGTTTGTGTTAAGGGATCCACTAGTAGTGAGTTAGAAGTTGACTACTATGGAAGATTAGAAGAGGTCGTTGAACTGCAATATCATAACGAGCAGAATAGAGTGTTTTTATTCAAATGCTATTGATATGACACGACTGACAGAGGAATCAGAGTTCATCCACACTATGGTCTGTTCGAAATCCACTCAAAAGCTAGACTCCGCAACATAAATGATGCCTTTGTTTTCGCAAAGCAATGTCAACAAGTTTATTACACATACACCCCTTCATTTAGAAAGGATCGATCAAGAGTGGATTGGTTGTCCGTTTTAAAAACGAAACCCCGGGGTCGTGTCAAGGTTGTTCAGGATGAGAACGAAGACACAAGTGTGTAAGATGAAGTCTTTCAAGTTAGTGAGTTGGTTGAACCATATCGAGTTGCTCCTTCGATTGAATTGGAAGAAAATTCAAATTTTCATGTTTTCGATGATAGTCTTGTTGATGTTGACACAGAGGAGTTGAATGTTATTTTGAGCTCTAGCGGACAAGCAAATATCGATGAAGAAGATAATATCCAAGCAAATATCGATGAAGAAGATAATATCCATATTGAAGATTGCGATGAAGGTGATGACTATTCAATTGATGATGAAGAAGAAGAAAATTCTGATTAACTATCTATCAAAATAAAGCCCTGTGTATTTTAGATTATGGATGATATATTTCACAGAGAGTTCGAAAATAATTACTTGAAATGCCATCATCACCGACGTCCATACCGAAGGACTAAATCCGTCAGCATTTCACAGAGATTTCAAAAATAATTACTTGAAATGCCACAATCACTGATGTCAATACCGCATTTCACAGAGAGTTCGAAAATAATTACTTGAAATGCCACCATCACCGACATCCATACCAACGGAGTTATGTCCGTCGGTAAGGTGTCGGCCGGTCAATATTACTGACAACATTATCAACGGACTGTGCGAATTTCAAAGGGTTGTGCATTAAATGCATCTCTGACTGCGTCATATTTTCGATGGAATTACCGACGGACCACGAAAAATATGGAAGGTCATTAAAAATTTTGGTGTGAAATTCAAAAATTACCGACGGATTTTTGACACTTCACCGACGGAATAAATTAAAATAATAATTAATTTTATATCCATCGGTGAATTCGTTGGTAAAATTGCCATATCAGTTCCAGCAACCGCCCCTTCAGTTCATTTTTTCTTCTCCTCCGTTTTTCACCTTCAAATTCGATTTTTTTCCTCTCCATTCTTCAAAGCTTTCACCTACAATCTCTAGCAAGTTTTCTTGTGAATCTTCATCAATTTAAAAGGTATGTGTTTCTCTTTCATTTTACTTTACAGGTTTGTTTTTGCTATTTTTTTTGTTATGTTTTTTGTTTTGGTGTATTTTTTGTAATGTAGATAAAGTCTTGAATTCAACACATTATTAAAGTAAGCATATTTCATTCCTGAAGTCTATAGTTTTTTTTTTTAATTTATTGAATATTTTATATTGTTGTATTTGCATAATTATTATTAGTTAATTTGTTGAATATTTATTGTTAATGTTGAATTTACCTTAGAATTAGTAATTAAATATGTAGGAATAATTATTAATTTTACTCTATTATTGCATGATTTGTGTTTAATTTTTTCCATTTATTTTGATTGTTAGTCTAGAGTTTTTTTTTTAATTTATTGTTTTGTTGTATTGGCATAATTATTGAATAATTTTTTGAATTGTAATTGTTAAGGTTGAATTTACCTTAGTATTAGTAATTGAATATTTTGGAATAATTGTTAATTTTACTCTATTATTGCATGATTTATGTTTTATTTTTTCCATTAATTTTAAGTGTTAGTCTAGAGTTTTTTTTTATTTATTGAATATATTTTGTTGTTGTATTGGCATAATTATTGAATAATTTGTTGAATTGTAATTCTTAATGTTGAATTTACCTTAGGATTAGTAATTGAATATGTTGGAATAATTAGTATAGATTGGGTCAATTGGTTGTGGCTATTGTTAATATGTGCAGGTTGGTGGATTTGGGTTCCAGTATAAGGGAGGTGCTGTCAAATTTTTTTTTTAACATTTGAATTTAATTATATAATTATTTGTATAAAATTGTGTAGAAGCATAGAATGAAAACCAGAGCTGGTCGCTCATGTATGGTCGCAACTAGTTCCTCTAGCAGCGAGGATGATATTTCCTTAGGTGCCTCTCAAGAAGAGGCACCTACACCACCTGCGCCATCAACTGATGTTGCCTCTTCCAGCGCTAGTTCACAACGCAGAGGCGGGGTGCCTTCACAGCGGAATCAATTTACCCGCAAGTACGAGGCACGGTGGAAGGACGACCTTTCAATGTAAGTTTGTTAAGGTTTTATTTTTTTTAAAAAAAATTACAACATAATTTATGAAGTAATCACTATTGAATTTATTTCATTTATTTTCAGGTTCACAAACATTGAGGCCGCCCGAGTAATATCATCGGCATTTAAATCATCGATGGAGATTCTATTGTTTCAATGGAGTCAGGTATCCAAGCATCCTGAATGGATGCCTCAAATCAATGCATGGTTTGACAGATTTCAGGTTGATGTTAATTTATAATTTTCAGCTTATTTCTAATAAATTATTAATATAATTGTAAATAAATTATTATTTTTATTTAAACTTGTTTATTTATACACAGCACAAATTCTGCTGGGATAGTGAGCATAACACTGTTGCGAGGAGGGTGTGGGAAAATCATGCGGCAACTAGGTAACATCGAAAACAATACAAGATTTTTTTTCAAAAAAAATTTATGTTTCGAAATGTAATTTTTGGTTACGTGAAGTAGGTTGCGTGATTTTTGGTATGAAGCACAAAAAAGGGCAAAAAAAACCGTGAGAGATAGGGGTTTCTAAGGCTGGAACGATGTTGTGGTTTGGAGGGATTTCAAACCGATATACATCCCGGAAGATATATGGTCGTACTATCTTGAGCACGTGACGTCTGAGCGGTTCACACGTAACAGTCCGGTGCTGGCAACCGGAATTGGCCAATTCATGGCTCAGTGACAGCGCACACTGACGGCTCTGTTCTGTTTGCTGCACATGCGAAACGGATGGTAAGATTAATTTAAATGAAATATATCGTTAAATTAAGTTGTTGTTAATAAATCTTTTTTCATTATAGGCTACGTCTCTTGGACGTGAGCCGAGCCCGATGGAGCTGTTTATGGAGATGCACGTGCGGGGTCAAGACCGCCAAAAGGGGGCGGAACAGTTCGTTGACAACCGTGCTCAACATTTTATGGTATGTTTGTTCAACCATTTTATTTTGTAAGTTATTATGTTTATTGAATTGAATATGATGATTATTTTTTTTATTTTTAGAAGACCTATAATAATTGGTTAAGGGAGAGATACGGGGACGATACTTTGACCCATCCGGAATTTGATTCGGATTTGTGGATAGAGGTTGGATCGTCAAGTGGACCCGAAAAAAATCGGGTTAACGGGCTTTCCAACACTACGGCCGACAACTTGCGGTCGGCCTATAGTGTTTCAACCGTTGAGAGCCCCCAATCAATATCGAGCTCCCAATCTAAGGAGTTCGTGGCCTTGCAGCAACACACGGCTCAGCTCACCGAAAAATACGACCACCTATCAGCGGAGTACGCACAACTCAAAGCGTCTCATGCAGAACAAAAAGCAGAGTCTGAACAACTCAAAGCGTCTCAAGCACAACAAAGAGCGGAGTATGAACAACAAAGAGCTGCTTATGAAGAGCTTCACGAAATGGTCATGAACATGGCAACACAAAGTGGAACATGTGTGCCTAATCCTTTTTGGTCGTATAACCACCAGCCTCCTCTTCCAGGACCTCCTCCTCCTCCAGCTCCACCTTTATATTAATTTGTAATAAACATTATTTACCTTTAAAATTTCATTTAATATTATTTTTGAAACAAGTTCAGTTTGTAATGAATATTATTTAACTTTGATTTTTTGTTTTTGATGTTTAATATAAATTTTGTTTGCATAATTGGTTTTTATTACCATTAATAAAATTATGTATTCTAAATAATTTTTTAAAAACAAATCTAGAATAAACTATTACAAAGGGTTTTACCAACGGAATTAATCCATCGGCATTTGACACATTCACCGATGAATTTACAGACGGATATCTTCGGTCAATATTCCAAACATTCACCGACAAATTTATCAACGGTACATATCCGTCAGTAAATCACAATATCACCGATGGAATAAAATCCGTCGGTATATTTCAAGCGGGAAACTTTTTTTTTGGCGCACAAATTCCATCTGTAAAACCATCAGCAAATGATTTTTTTGTGTTTCCGACCGATATAGCGACGGAATATGAAATTACCAACAGACTTAAGCCATCGGTGAAGACGTCAGCAAATAAATTACTGACGAAATCTGAATCACATACCGACGGAATATTTTCATCGGTAAAACTATGAAATCTTGTAGTGTTTTGATATTTAATTCAATATTGCATTTCTAGAATGCAACATCAGTTAAATTCAGGATTAACCGGTCAATCGATTCATAATGGTCAGTTAAACTAGTCAACCGATTTCAAAAATAATAATAAAAATCGCAAAATTACCAAAATCAGGGGCCCTATTATAGAATGTACCTATGTATAAAATCTTATAGGCATACTCTTATATTGTAATCTCCATCATTACTATTGTATATTACTCTACATATACATACACACATATATACATAGAAAAGATTGGCTAACCAATAGGTTAAGCCTCTTAATTATTCTCAACTAGCATAGAGTGATTTTTTTTTAATTTAAATATCTAACGGTTGTAGTAGCAATTCCATAGTTACTCTGAGAAAACAACATCCAGAAACTCTTGTAAAAATTTGAGCACGATTTATTGACTGGATCAAAAATTATGGCCTTTTAAAGTCATCATTATGGTTTGGCACGGCTAAACTTTCTCTTGGGTCTAGACCTATTCTATTGGCCCGTAAATATATCTATTAGGCAATCTACATGATCAGTCTAGGGTAGATCCTCATCTAGTTGTGGCAGATTCACACCTAACTGCTTAAAATCACTTGTTATTGCAAGTATGACTACTTCATTGACACTCATAAAATATATTTGAAATAAAAGGTATATCAAATTATGAATTTTGCGTGAAATGCTCAACTAGTTCATATATCTAGACAAACCAGCTGGTCAGTTGAGAAAAAAGATTATAATTGAGATTACATGTTGCATTTTAAAATAACGACATGTTTAAATATTATTATTTTAAAGCGCAATAATTATCTTGTCACGTTTAGAAATAGAGATATTTAATAATATTAGACTAATGTGTTATTTCACCTGCTCTTAAAAAAAAATATTTTATTAAAATTTTAACTGACTGCATTAATTTTTTTTAATAAATCCAAAAATGTTCGGGTGTTGAGGTCGTGGGAAGGAGGGAAAAATACGGAGGTTGCAGTAAACTGTGACAAATTAATAGAAGACTAGAGGTGAGGAATCCAATGTCTCTGGGATTAGGCTGTATATTATTATATTTAGAATGATTTTGGGACGCTATTTCATTAAAAATATTAGATTTATTACTACCTTTTTATGACAGGAAATAATACAGCTTTGGCATGTAAATAATTATTTCGACGAAGAAAAGGATAGATAAGAAAAACTAATAATCTAGGAAATACGAAGAATCATTTTCAAAATAAACTTTATATTTTGATGAAAGATGGGATGGATCTTTTAACATATTTAATAATTAATTTCTCACGTAAGTTTTAAAAGATTTATGGAGTGCCATTGAAATAATCCCATTCTAGTCTAGTTGATTTTGAAAAATTAAGAGTATATGTGGGCTGTTGACTTTTTAGACGGTGAGAAATGTGAATCTTGTTGTACATTCGGAAGGGATCATGATAATACACGATACTTTAATTCATAATTATTTAATTTCGTCTCAGATATCATCTTACTCAAGGTTAATTAAGGTCCAATTAAGCCCCCACTAAAAAAAAAATGAGGAACGAGAAAAGAAAGACACATCTTGCCCAACATGTCTATTTTTTGTGTGGTCGTGTTCATGCATTAGAGTGTGAATCTCACAGGTCAATATAAAATGATATTGTTTTTAAATTCTTCCTCAATTATTTTAATATTTCATTATATATGCTGCTTTTGTTTTTCCAATAATAGAGAAAAGGAGACGAATTAGAAGGATTTTTAAGATTTTTTCCTTCAATTTCCAAATAAAACCCATGAAAATTATTAATTAAGAAATAATCTAAAAAGTTGTCAAGGACTAGTGAATGAAAATAATAATAAATAAAGAATAAAAATGAAGCCAAGCTATTAATGGAAATTTCAAAGTAAGAGCTGCAAGTGTATCCTTGAAAACACATGATATGTCAATTGTTAGCGTTCATGTTTCTAATTAATTAATTAATTAACAACAAATAATATAAAATGCAAGGTTTTTTTTTTTCACAGGACACTGTTTCTTGAAATATAATAAACTATTTTTTGTGATTTTTTAAAATTTTTAGTCCTAAATAATAATAGTAAATTAGTAATTTATAATAAAATAATAATTTTTATTTTTATTTTAAGCACTTATATTTTTTTTAATTTAATTCTTCTTCAACTATTTTATATGTCATATTTGATCTGTATTCTTTTAATAAACTTGAAAAAAATTAAAACATTAATAAGTTATTTTTTAATTTATTTTTCATGATATAACCAAACACTGAAAAATATTTATCAACTTATTTTTTATAATATTATCAAATATCAAAAAATTATTTATTTTTAAACATTTTATTTTTTATGAAAACCATTAAAAAAAGCTAATTTCCAGCACATATGGGAAACGCATCCCCAAGTGAGGCATTCAATAGGAAAGGTAAATATTCCAATTCCAACTTCATAATAAAAATATGGTACTGTGGTGACTGAAATATTCAAAACTAAGTCAAAAGGCATTGTTAGCTAAGTCAAGCTATTTCCATTAAGAAAGCCAAGTCAAGCTATTGGTATTTTTCATTTCTTTGAACATGCGCATTCAAGGGCGGAGACGTGTATGGGGTCGGGTGGGATCTAATACAGATCATGATTTTATTAATATTTTTTTATTAGTTTTATATAAATAAAATTTTTAATTCTTAATTGAGGTATCAAAAAATTATAAAAATTGACAAGGAACCTTCTACTATGATGTTTTAGCTTGGGTTAAAATTTCAGAATTTTTTGAGAAATTCAGAAATTTGATAAAAAAAAATCACAATTTAACTAGTTTTATGTTATTGGGTATAATTTTCAATCCGACCATCAGATTAAGTTGAAACTTTATGAGGAATCTGAAAATATATTGAATAAAATATGGTTAAAATTTTACGATGAACAAAGTTCAGTAGTACTAACAAAAAAAACATCAAATAAAAGCAAAATGACTTATTAAGGGTAAAATGGTTATTTGACATTAAAAAATAAATCAAATCAGTTCTTCTTCGTTCTTTTTATATGTTGCCGACTGAGCAGAAGCAGAATAGAAAAAGAAAGAAAGAAAAGAAAAGGCGAGAGAGAAAGAGAGAAAAGTAAGGGAAAAACTAAAAAAAAAAATCCAAGGAAAAAAAAAAGTGAGAATAACCTTGTAAACTTATAAAGTCCAACTTATAAAATACTAATCAAAGAAAGAATTAAGTGAAGGAAGGAGGAATTGAGAGAGATTAAAAAACTTAATTACTTTGTTTTGAGTTGACATGATATTGTTATTTTTTTCTGGTTGAAAAGTTGTTACAATATCGATTCAGATTCGATTATAGATGAACCATATTTCACAAAACATCGAAGGATGTAACTTAAATAGTGAGTTTATTTTTTACTTTCATTTTAATTTTATATACTTTCAAATTTATTTTTTAATATTTTAGGTAGTATATTTGAATTAAAACTTTACTGTTAACTTTAAAAATTTATATATATAAGTTAATAATTTATTTTTAAAAAATTTATATATTTATTTAATAGCTCAAGGAAGAAAAAATTCATAGCTCCACTATTGTGCATTGTTGGATAGACATGCAACATAGTTGTCGTGTAATAGGTGAATGAAAGTTTTATTCGTTGTTCTTGACGATGCTTTCACATTCCTTCTATTCATTAATTAATAAATAATCTAAAAAGTTGTCACCATCCCAGAAAAAGGGAGAAAAAACAATATAAAATGCCAAAGTGACCGTTTGATATTCCAAAAGTAATCTACACATGCATCATTGCCTTCTCTTTCTCTTTTGAAAAAGAGAACTCAATATATATGTTTTAAAATTAAGAGTATCTCTTTTTTCGTTTCAAAAGTTTTCATAAAAATTTAATTTATTTTATTTTTTAAATTTAATTTTTTTATATTTTTACATCATTTTGATATGCTGATGTCAAAAATAATTTTTAAAAAATAATAAAAATTATTTTGATGCATTTCTAAATAAAAAAAACACTTTAAAAAGCCAGCTCAATCACACTCTCAGACTCCCCTAAATCACACTCTATTGTCAAAAATTAAGTTATATAGCATTAAAATCATTATGAAACACTTACTTAGTGATTTTAATTGCCTTTTACTTTTTCAAAAAAAGGGGGCCAAACACTCTTACGAGGATTCCTACCCCATTTGAAAACTGGCTGCGAAGATGCTTCCACGAGGTTAGCCAAACCTATTTCCTGAGCTAAATAAAAGATTGCACGATCCCGGTCAACTTTACTAAATTTTTTTGACCGGAGAGGTTGTTTAGCAGTGTAGCTAAAATGTTATTTATTTAAAATTAAATTTTTTATTTTTATTTTTTATTTTAATTATTTTAATATGCTGATATTAAAAATAATTTTTTTTAAAAAAATTAAATTTACTTAATAACCTTATGTGGGGGAGTTATGAAGCAAACTTTGAGGCATATTGATCATGGGTTAAAAACGATAATTGAATTCTACAAGATCGAATCTTGTGCTGTGTTGTTTCCCAGTAGCTCAACGGTAGAGCCAGTAGGCTTGATGTGGCGCTTCAAATTCGATTTGACCCTAACAAAGTAAAATATGAACCAAACCCACAGATAAAAAAAATAATCAAAACAAAAATTATAATATTAGTATATGAAAAGAAGAGAAGGAATAATAAATGTCGAACGTGTGCAGCGTCGCGTCGATATCATCCACCCTTAAGGTATGTGTACTTTCTGGCCAATATGGGAGACAACGAATTCTTATCTTTTATCAGTGGAAAAATAGAATGGGAGTCGTCACCTAATATTTTGATCACTAGAAACCCTAACTGGTCTCAGAGATCGGGTACGGGGACTTATTGTGTAAAGGGATGGTATTGACATCTCAAATACACCCTGCCTAAGGTAAGCTACATTGTTTTATTGTCTGATATATACTTCGGTTTTATTGTAGTTCTCATCTGTAAAGAGATCCTTATATTATCGAGTAAAATTTAACCGCTGTAAAGTCTATTCATAAAAGAACTACTTTTTTAATATCAGGAATACGTCTTACGTGTAAGTTCGTAATCTTTAATATTAAAAGAAAATGCAATGTTTTGATGAAAACCGGGTATTTTAATACCAGATTTATATCTTTACGGTATAAAAATACAAACCAATATTAAGCAAAATTCAGTAGAAAAATACGCGGGAAAATCACAAATTTTTATAAATATTTTTTTGAATTTTTTTTATGGGGTTGGATCCGGCCCAATCATTTTGGGCTGGGGCGGTGCTGTCCAGCTCAGTAAACAGTGGAGAAGCCCTCCACTGTTCACACAGAACAGTGGAGGAGGGAACTGAAGAAGAAGAAGTGGAGAAGGAGGAAGAAGAAGGAAGAGGGGCGGACTTGCGGTGGCTTTGAGGCGATGATGTTGGCGGTTGCTGACCGGAGAATGGCTTGGCCGGTGGTTGGTCCTTCTTCTTCTTCTCTGCATATTTTTCTTTTGTGCTTCTCCTCTCTGTTTTTGTTTTCTTCTTCTATTTCTCATGGTGCAGGTGCTATTATCGACGACGAGGAGGACAATGGCAGCTGGCGGTGGCTCTAGTGGTGGCTATGTGGACAGTAGACGGTGGTTCTTCGTCCTTTCTCTTCTATTTCCTCTTTTCTTCCTCTCTGTCTTCTGGTTTCTTATCTCTGTTCTGTTCTATTTCTCTTCTCTCTCTCTGGTTCTACTGGCGGTCGCTCACGGTGCTGCTAATGGTGAGTGGGAGGAAGCCGACAATGGTTCATGGTGGTTATTGCAGTGGCGGACAGTGTTTGCTACATTTTTTTTCTTCTTCTTCCTAGTGCAAGGGCACCAACCTCTGTTTTGTTTTTCTTCCTCGTCTGCTTCTGTTTGTTCTTCTCTCTGCCAAAAATTTCCCTTCTTTTTGGCCGTATAACAACCAGCCTCCTCCTCCTCCTCCAGCTCTGTCATTGTGCTAATTTAATAGTTTTTTTGAAACACATTCAATTTGTAATGAATTTTATTTAAGTTTATTTTTTTGTTCTTAATGTTTAATAAAATTTTATTTGCATAATTTTTTGTTCTTAATGTTTAATAAAATTTTACTTGCATAATTGGTTTTTTTTACTATTAATTTATATAATTTTATATTATTTATTCTAAATCATTTTAAAAACATTAAAAATACCCACCGAGGGATTTACTAACGGAATGTATCATCGATGAATTTACAGACGGATATAATCCGTCGGCATTTCACAGACTCACCAACGAATTTACCAACGGATAACATCCGTTGGCCTTTCACCGATAGTTAAAAAATATTTACTATATATGCCACTATCACCGACGGAATAAATCCATCGGTAATGTTCCAACGGGAAGTTTTTTTTTGGCGAAGAATTTCTGTCTGTAAAACCATCGGTGATTTTTTTTTACCGACAACCTTAGCGAAGGAATGCGGTATTACCGACAAATGTTATGCCGATGGATGGTTTTCGTTGGCGATTTAGTCGATAAAAAAATTACCAACGAACTCTGAATCTCATACTGACAGAATATATTCGTCGGTAAAACTACGAAATCTTGTAGTGTATCACGAAGCATTCAATGTGGCCTTATGTGTTTTGGGCTCAGAATTTAGATTTGTATTACTTTATATCGGTATGTCGATTTGTATATATAACAATCAATACTTCATAATAAAAATATGGTACGGTGGTGACTGAAATATTCAAAACTAAGTCAGAAGGCATTGTTAGCGAAGTCAAGCTATTTCCATTAAAAAAGCCAAGTCAAGCTATTGGTATTTTTCATTTCTTTGAACATGCGAATTGTTGGATAGACATGCATCATAGTTGTCGTGTAATAAGTGAATGAAAGTTTTATTCGTTGTTCTTGACGATGCTTTCACATTCCTTTTATTCATTAATTAATAAATAATCTAAAAAGTTGTCACCATCCCAGAAAAAGGGAGCAAAAACAATATAAAATGCCAAAGTGACCGTTTGATATTCCAAAAGTAATCTACATATGCATCATTGCCTTCTCTTTCTCTTTCGAAAAAGAGAACTCAATATGTTTTAAAATTAAGAGTATCTCCTTTTTTTGTTTCAAAATTGTTTTTATAAAAATTTAATTTATTTTTATTTTTTTCTTTGCTTCAAATTAATATTTTTTTGATATTTTCAGATCCTTTTGATGTGCTAATGTCAAAAATAATTTTTTAAAAATTATTTTGATGTATTTCCGAGTAAAAAACACTTTGAAAAGCAACACACTTCCAAACTCCCCTAAATCACACTCTATTATCAAAAATTAAGTTATATAGCATTATAATCACTATGAAACACTTTCTTCTTGGTTTTAATTGCCTTTTATTTTTTTTTAAAAGGGGGGCAGACACTCTTACGAGGATTTCTTCCCAATTTGAAAACTGGCTGCTAAGATGCTTCCACGAGGTTGGCCAAACTTATTTCCTGAGCTAAATAAAAGATTGCACGATCCCAGTCAACTCTACTACTATTTATTATTATTTTTGTCTTGCTTCAGTAGGCAGGTTATAAAGTGATCAATCCTTTTCTAAAGCTGTAACGTCGCAGAACTTGTTAGGATTCAAAAATCTGTGGGACTAGAAGATTAAGGAGAGGAAAGCCAGAGGCGCAGAGTAGCGAACCTGACGATTCGACATTGTGAAGGATAGGCTGAGGGAGGTAAGAATATATATGCTTACTCCTGACTTGTTTAAATCCCTTGGTCAATGCATTCTCAAAGTGAAGATTTGCACTAGCAATTAAAGCCGTGTGTTTTTATGCTCTCTGTTAAGATTTCCCCTTTCATTTGTAGTTGTGCTTAGAATTATGATGATATAGAATTAGATGGTAGTTTTTTTCCTGCATGCTTGACTACTTCCCTTTTTATGCTATGTTAAACAGTGCATGGATTAACCCGCAAAACTTTGTTGTGTAGATCATGAGATTAAAATAACTTCATTAAAAAAAAAAGAATCACAAAACCTATCTTAAAAAAAAACTAATATTAAATGATAAAATAAAATAAAAAGTTAAAAAAATATGTTGGTCCATGTTAACTTGTATAAACTTTTCAAACCTGTAAATTGGGTCATTAGATTGAAAAACACCATACATGGAAAATCTACGAAGCCTAATCCTCAACAAATTAAATGTTGAAGGATGAAATAAAAAAAAATCAATTACACAAAACGATATGAAGTAAAAAAAAAATAGTAATTAAAATAATGAAAGTGAAAATCAAAATAAAAAAATTAGAGGGAAACAATTTTTTTTTGGAGGGTTAAATTGAAAAGAAAAATAAATTTGATGAATGAAAAAAAATAAATAAAAAATTAAAATTGAAGAACTAAATTGAAAACAAAAAAAGAACTTTTATAAAAGGGCAAAGAAAAAAATCAAAAACCAAAAGAATAAGGATTGAAATTGAAAAACTAAAAAAAAAAGACACACCAACAACAAACCACCCCATCTTCATCGTCATGCGCCACACCGAGAAAAAAAGGATGGAATGGTGCTTTCAACAACACAATGAAAGGGTAAGTTTGGCCATCAAGTATTGCACACGTCAACTAAATGGCACAAGCACCTATACTGCATGCACCAACAAATTTTAGATTTAAATATTAATTTATCAAGTGAAAAAAAAAAACCAAATTACCCTCCATGGTTATGAAATTAACAAAAATGCATATGTGAAAGGAAAAAACAAATACCCCTAGATGCATGGTTTAATTTTTCTTAATTTCAAGGGTAAAGATGTTATTTTAATGTATTTAATAAGTGAAAAGAAAATAAACTTTTTCACCTTTTTTTGTATTTATTGTATTTACTACAATGGAAAGGGAATTATTTGGTATTGAAATCGACTTTTTTTATGGTCAGTTAAATCGATGTCAACCAACCACTTTCGTTTTCTTTATTATTTTTAGATGAGTTTCTGTTTTTTTTTTCTAGTTCAAGGGATTGAAAAATAATAAAAATAAATTTTTTGACCAAAACAAAAAGAATTACTAACATGTGGTTAGTGATATGTTTTTTTCATGTTTATATGCTATTCCTGTATTTTTACATTTAATGTTTTAACCATAATTTCAATCTTAATTTCTTTTAACTAGATTATAGAAAGTTACAATTGAGAGAGAAAAAAAGTTTGAAAATGAGAGAAAAAAAGAGTAAGTTGTTTCACTATTCAACCTGCCCCAGTCTTTTAGTTGTTTTGTTAATGTCCATATTATTAAAAAAGAAAAAGAAAAAAGGGATTAGCCTAACTTTTCTAGGAATTGATAAGTTCTTTTCAAGAATTTCGTTGTATTAATTATTTGGTATCGATCTTTCTTTTTAAGATTAGAGGTCGAGTAAGATATGAGCACTTGGTGAGGAGGCTTATAGTGTAATCAACGAATGGATTAACTGAATGTCAATAAATTTCCTAAACTATGAGGAGGCTTTATAGCCCTTTTGCAAGCATTGCTTCGAATCTAAATTATCAAAATTGATTGTGGAATATTCAGTTGAGCACAAAGTGAATAATATTATGTTTTAGGCATTGAATAATAAACCTTTGATTAAACAAAGTATAAAGATCACGTCTATATATATCTCTCCTTCTTAATTTTCTTTACCTTCTCTTCTAAATGGCAGGTTGCCATGTTGAAGGCTGTTTAGGATTCGCCTCCCAAGCACAATCATAGATGTTAATCCGCCCTTACCAGTCTTCTAAAATATATATATATTTTTTTTGTTTACTTAATGTATTTAATGAAGAGTTTGCTGGAACCAAGAATTTGCCGTTACGAGTTCGCTCCTAATTATTAAAGCAATTGCAGAGAACTTTAAGGTAGACAAAGAGGAAAAGAAAACAAAGGAGAGAGAGAGAGCGAGAAGTCCAAATGGGGACATATAAAACTGTAGCGAAGGTTGTCTACCTAGCAGCCTTGGAAGAAGACTGGGATAGGATGATTCATGCTTGCAGTGGCATCAGTAATATCTACGTGATGTCTCCAGTAACGGTTTCGGAAGATACTCCATTGCACCTGGCAGTGTATAGCAAAAAGGTTGAGCCGCTTCAAACTCTACTCGATATTGCGAAAAAAAATTCAATGCTTGGGAATCCCTATACAAAAAAGAACGCGTATGGAAATACAGTTCTTCATGAAGCAGTTTTTGCTGGAAATATGGAAGCAGTAGAGCACTTACTCCAGGGTGAATATGATCCTTCAAAGCAACTTCAGACTAAAAACGCGCTT
>Ga0325410_1001470_pt1 | contig 26151 bp, 11 predicted proteins | sample PopdelMetagenome_16_FD_206182 | JGI IMG/M metagenome (GOLD analysis project Ga0325410, IMG submission 206182) | Populus deltoides microbial communities from Bellville, Georgia, United States - Xylem-PdIQD-R3 | ecosystem: Host-associated > Plants > Phyllosphere > Stem > Wood/Secondary xylem...
TAAAAAATATTAATTTTAAATAAAAATTGCTATGGTTTCAACTAGTATGTTCGGGCTGTATTCGAAAGAATTTTTTAAAATAGTTTTCATGAACTTTTATCATAAGCACTGGAAGGGAAAAAACCAGTAAGAAAAGGCAGCTTGGTGTTCTTTAATATATTCATGGAAGAATCAAAGCCTGTGATTGACTAGAGCGCGAAACAATTTCCCATTATTTTAAGCTTCGAAAGATTGTTGTTTTCTAATCAATTACTAGTTGATTCTCAAATCTGATTGGAGTCTCCTGAACCTCTGCTACCATGTGACTCTGACTGTTATCTTCATCAGCAATCTTGAGGTTCAGCTTTAGAGCCAACTTCAGGAATTGGCTAGAAACTGCGCTTGAAATTGCATTAGAAAATTCCCTAAAAATCTTTGCAAATTGGTCTATTTTGGATTGGATTAGTTGTTAAAGACTCGCCAAGCTTAGAGCAATCAAGTTTTGAATCTGTAACTTGAAAAATGATAGAGATGGAAGAAGGTAAAACAACAGCAAATTAAATGGAGAAGGGAAAAAAACAGAACAATAATCACAAGAAAATTTTAGTTTATTAATCTAAAATTTTATCATCATCATCATTAGGAGAACATCACTCTTAACACATTAATGATCCCAAAATCGTAAGAGATCAGCAGCATTGGCATCATCGAAACAAATTGATGCCTAGCCTAATAGCCAGAAAAACCCCAAACATTAATGAGGAAGGAAAAAGCTTCAACTACATCTCATTGAAACCCATCAAACTCCATTGAATGATGGTCTCAAGGATGGTTTGAGCCCAAAAAAAAACTCCCTATTTTTGAAAAAGGAAAAAAATATACAAGTACCCAAAAACTGAAAAAAAAAAAACTCCAAATAGAAAAAAAGAGCACCCACAATGTTGAAGTTAAACCCTAGCCTTCTCCAACAATGGAGTAAAAACATGACGAGTACTTGATGTTGTTTCCTTGCAAGAATCAAAACCCACTTCACAAGAAACAATCTTGAAAAAATCCTCCAAACCAAACTTACCAAATCTGGTCTCATCTTTCTCTAACAACCTTAAAACCTCTTCAAAAAACTCAACTTCACAGAGCAAAACAAGTCCTCCATTACATTGAAACCCAAACTCCTCTTCTGTTTTCTTTAACAACCCAGCAAAAACTGGCAGGTTTAGAAACCTTGTAGGTATCAGGAACCTCTTTTCTTGCATCCCGACATAAACTGCAAGATACCCAGCTGGTGGTGTTTTCTTGGTCAATGAGCCTGATTCTTGGTGGCTGCTTTCCTTGTTTCCAAGACTCCTTAGCTTCCAACGGTGCATGAATAACTTGAACCTTACAATCTGACAGATCTTGTTTACCTTCATTGTCGATGAGAGAGGAGGGGAGAGGTTGGTGTTATGGAGAAGGTGAGAGTGATTAGTGTCAAGTTGGAGAGAGAGAGAGAGAGTGAGAGAGTTGGAGAGATGCTAATTAGTATAATTTGAAGAGAATTTGGCTTTATTTCTTGGGACTAATTTGCCCTTCCTTTTCTTTTGAAAAAAAAGGTTTAATTGTAATTATCAAACTTGATACTTGAAAAAGCGCCCGAGTTGTCAGGTCATCAAGTGATAGTATTTTGTTCCTGGTCGAATTGAAATTGGTAATTGAATCATTAACAATTTAATTGGATTTGAAAAGGTCAATATTTTATCCAATTTAATTAAAACAATCTGATCCAAATCAGGTCATTAAATCCAAGTTTCATAATTTGTACAATTCAACCAAAAATCTAACCCGAATTATACTACCCGCCAAGTTTGCTAGTTCAATCCTCCAAATAGGAGTTTTGAAGTTTAATTCCTTGTATATTTGTTGGTATTTACTGGAATACTATATAGAGGTATGCCATTTGCTTATCAGCGTTATTTTCCTCGTGAAAAAGCAATGTTTAAGTTTGGAAAACATTTTTTTTAAAAAAATTTAATAACTCGAGTTATAATCTTATCAGTCAAATAAATATGTTTTATTTTAATAAAATTATAAAAAAATATACAACAATAATAAACATATAAAAAAATTAAAAACAAATAAGTGACTATGATAACCCGAGAAAAAACCTTTTTCCAGGCATGAAAAAAATGTTGTTCAATTTTCAACCAATTAATATATGAAAAGACAAAACTAATAAAAAAATAATAAAAAAAAACAGCATGAGTCAATCCAAGCTAATATGGCAGACATATGACAAATTGAGATTAAAAATGAAATTAAAAACAAATAAAACTTTTATAAAAGGTCAAGTACAAAAATTAAAAAAAAATTAAGAATTGAAATTGAAATATTAAAAATAAAGAGGACCAACTTGTGATTTTCAAGGGAGAAGAGAGGGAAAAAAAATCTCATTGACGACAAACTATCCTAACGCCTCTAACACACACCGCACTAACCAAAAAAAAAAAAAGATAAGACGATACTTTACATGACACAACAAAAGAGCATTTTTTGTCATCAGGAGATGTCACAAGCACCGCCCATGTGCTAGCGCGCAATTGACACGCGCCTACAATTGTTTTTCATTTAATTAATAATTAATTTATATAAAAACATCAAATTACCCTTTATCAAACTGTAATAACAAAAACAAAAAGTGAAAAAGATCAAAAGACCCGTAGACACATGTTTTGATTTTTTTATTATAAGAGTAAAAGTGTCATTTATCGTATTTTTAAAATATAAATATAAAAATACCTTTTTTAACCGGATTTAAAAAAGTTGACTTATAGCATTTTACTGTGTAAAAACAAACTAAAAAAATTGTTCCGAGAGAAAAAGTGTCATTTTACTGTATTTTTAAAATATAAAAACAAAAGTACCCTTCTTATCCAATTTTAAAAAATATAACTTATGGGGTAAAATATATTTATACCCTGATTAATTTTTTAATGGCTAATAAACTGTTTGAAAAGACTATAACACCCCAACATTAATGCCATAGATTTTTTTTTCTGGGAAGGGTAAAAATATAATTATATTATTGTAGTGAATAATAAATTGTGTGTATTCAATAAAAATACCTTCAGTTTTAGCTCTTCTTTTTTTGTTATTTATCGTATTCGGTGGTTTGATATTAAAATAAATTAATCATAAACATAATTATATCGAAAGCCCATGGGTCAAGAAAAGGCCCATTGGTGGATGAAGCCCACCCAAGGCTCAAAGAAACCGGTTAAGATTAAATCCAATGGAATTGGAGATTTTGTACAATCTTCAAATACTTAATCTAGTCCTTGTATTCTTGACTTAATTAAGTTCATCCTCGTAGATGCATACAATCATCCGAAAATGTCTTAAAAATAGAAGTTGAAGAGAGACATTTTCACTTTGGATAAATGTGAACTCACTTTTTCTATAATACAAAGTTTGCACAAATCTTTTTGCCAAATTAAATATACAAATTTATACATAGAGATTATCATGTCCAACTTTTCTAGTGTTTGAAGAGTGGATTCTCTGTTTACCAAGCATAGACATGTTTCTTTAGTGTCCTTTCAATGATTTCATGTCATGGGCAACAAACTCATAATGCCCTTGTTAGCTTTTATGTAAAGCAAAAAAAAAAAAGAGACAAAAGATCAAATGTTGTTGTCTATCAATCTTACAAAATGAGATTCTTATAATATACCCCATGATTGTTCTTATAAATTTAATTTATATATTATTATTTTAAATTTGAATATAGAAAGATGACAAGTTCATAAATATATTGAATGAGCCTGAGTATTCTATTTAAAAATAATATTAAATTTTGATTAAAAAAGAATCGTATCAAAATAAAAATAAAAACTTATTTTTTACATGTAAGTATTTGAACTTAGCTATAAATAATTTTGTTCTTAAACAAATGATTAAGATTTAGTCAAATCAAAGCTGTAGCTAAGAAAGTTTTTGTCACCGATTTAAATTCCTTTTCATCTTATTTATCAATAAAAAAAATAATAATCGTTTTCATCCTTAAATTTTACTTCTCTAGTTTCTTCAAAAAACAGGAAGATAAGAACCCATGTACATGATGTGACCACTCAAATAGCAACAATCAGTTGCCTTGTCGTTTTGTCCACAAGTGATCAGGCAATCTCTCTCGATCAGAATTGGGTCCAAGAGAAGAAATAATTTCTCCCAGTCAGAGGCCAAGAAGCCAAACCCAGTAACCTCTGATTGGCAATTATCTTAACCAGAAAAAACTTGAAGACAATGAGTGGTTCTTCTTGGCCTAGTGAGAATGAGGTAAAATTCTCGATTTTTTTGTCACAATGTGTGTTATCTTTTGACGGGGTTGCTTAAATTTGTCCAAAGTTCTGTTTTTTTATTGACAATTCTGCTCGATCCAATAGAAAGTTCTTATGGGATTTACATTTTGTTACTGTGTTCTTGATTTGAGTTTATGGTGGGGCATTTCTTGACTAAAAGATGCTGGCTTTTCTCTCACTGCGATGGGCTTTCATTTGGTTTTTGTTTCTCAGCTTAATGAAATAAAGGATAGTAAGCCTACAATGGCTGGGAGAGGTCCTGAAGAAGAGAGAGTTGTGGTCTCTCCTTGTCGAATTTGTCCACTTGATGCTCGCATTGATCATCAGGTTCTGTTTAATATATTGTTCTTAATCTTTATGTAGCGTTGTGATTGAAAATCAATACCAGTAAGTTTTAAAGAATTAGGTCTCTCTGAATCTTACTATTCTGCACATGCAGGCTGATTGAAAATGAATATTTGGGTCTGAAAAACGGCATATTGGATCAATCAGTAATGTTTCTTTCAAGCCATGCTTGCCTTACGCGCATGAACTGCAAGGTGATGATCGGATCCATGTGCTGTATTCTATATTTTCAAGCAAGACTACCTCTAAAATTTCAGATTGCATAAGATCATTTTATTTCTGTGATACTGACTGTATTTGTCCTGTTTATCTGATGGGCTTGTTGTAAGTCGAGCATCATTTAATTTCATGGCTTCATCCCACCTTTACAATATCTAAGCAAATAGGAGTTGTAAGTTGAACAAAGTCTTATTTACCTCAGCAAGTGCGTTGTATAAATGCTTGTACATGGTGCGTTTGTATGTAGTTAACCTGAATCCTAAAGCAGTATTATACATTAAAAATCCGAGCTCATTCCTCCTTAGATCTCATCAATAGTAGTTAACCTGAATCCTAAAGCAGTATTATACATTAAAAATCCGAGCTCATTCCTCCTTAGATTTCATCAATAGTCGATTCCATATTATTTCCATATTAGATTTTGTGGATTTTTCAATCTGACTAACTAACGTCTTTACTTCAGTAAGCTGAATATGCAGAAGCGTATAGCTAGCTACTTTCCTTGCGAAAAATGTCATTTCGGCCTCTTTCTTTATTTGACACCAACATGGTGAAGCATGTGGTGAACTGCATCTTCTTCTTCTTCTTCAACGAAAATTCAGACAAAACCGAGCTCGAGTCTTTTTGATTGGTAGATCACTAAAGAACGCGAGCTTATTATTGGCGTTCTGAGGCTCGAAGAATCCCTCGACCAACAGCCCTGGATATAATCTTCGTGTGGCATAGAGTGTTAAGAGGCTGCTAGAGTGCTTCTCATGTATGATTCTTTTCACTGCTGAGATTAAGTGGCTCTATTTTAATTTTGTGTCTACATTTTGCTCATGCCAAAGGTGATTTAACAGTTTGTAGATTGATTTATTTCTAAGCTGTGATGCTCTTTATCTGCAGGGCGTGTTAGAACCCTAGCTAGCTAAAAGGACAGAACATTATTTCTCAGAGAATATGCGAGGCATTACTCTATTAACTTTTGTTCCTTAAAAAAAATAAAGAGGACAAAGACAAATAAAATCAAGTTAATTTTTTTGTGAGTTTTTTCCTCACAAATATTTCTTTAAATGTTTCATATTTCAATCTCTATACTTACAATTGAATATGTATCATTGATTTTAATTAACTTGATTTCATTATTAGATTTGAAATATGAAAATTAGAAAATATAAAAGCAAGAATTATAAAAAAAAATATGAAAAATATAAATAAGAGAAAGAAAGTGATCAGAAGCGAGAAGAAAGAAAATATCATAAATTAAATATATCATCTTTTTTAGCAATGAATTATCTTCCCTTATGATAATTACAAATTTTTTTAACTTAATTTTGATGAACGGAAAAATTACTGTTTTAAATAAATTAAAAATAATAATTAATTCTTATTATAAATAAAGCAAAAACAATGATTTGTATATATTATTTTAAGACACTGTAAGTGTGATAATATATATCAAAAGTAAAACAAACTTTTTTTTCATTTTCTTTTGTTTTATCCCTTATTAACTAAACATTATATAAAAATATTCATCGTGTTCTTCTTTGTTATTATCAAATACAATTTCATTTTTATTTTCTGTTTTGTCTCATCTATTTTATTTTAACTACATCATTTTTATTTTATAAAAACAATAATTAAATGCTAATATACATGTACTCGTTTAGGTCAAACGTTACAGAATAAAGCTTGGAATTTAATAAATCACAGTATATGAGCGTTATATGTTATGGTTGTTAATTTGCATGTTTGAAAGTTGCTATTTCTAGGAGGCATGCTTAGTGAAATCCCTGGTTATTAAACTTCACATAGCTTGATGGTTTGATTTGGTTAATTTGGGTTTTATAATAAATAAAAAAAAATTGATCTATTATGATATGATTCAATTTAAATCTCGGATTCTCTCTGACTCAGTCGAACTGATAAAAAATCTATCAAGTCTTTTTTTTTCCCCCTTAAATCATTTTGACTTTTAAGAAGAAGGACCCAAAGCAGTGAAATTTGCAGTCCGGCTCAGCATGAATCCATATGATTCCACAATCACTTGATAAGCAACCATTTCTGATAATTAATGCGCGGCAGTTCCCCGTCCTAGATTAAAAAATGCAAAGGTGGAAACTCCACCATTGTGATTGTGTAATGAAGCCCCAGCAGCCAGCACTACCAGTTGCTATGGCGTAGTAGAAAGCAGTATTTATTTACGTCAGGCATGAATACAGAAAGCTTAGAGTTTAAGAATGAAGGAAAATGGACAATCTATGCTATGGTTGCTTGCATGTTTGAAGGCTGCCATTTCCAGGAGTGAAGCTATTGCACATCCGCGTGCGTGCTTCACATGTGAGTCCCAGCACACACGTGAAGCAGATGGAAGACGTGGTGATTGCACTTAGCAGCATGGCATCACGCACATAATTTGCTGGAATGCATTGAATAATTTGTCTAGTTGAAGAAGGAAGAGTCCGGCTCACCATAAATCCATATATATGATTCTACAGTCACTTGATTGTGGATCATACATGAAATGAATCGGCTTCTGGTATGTAAGTGGGGATCACCTAGTATTTTCTCAGAAAAAAAACTAAAATTTAAAAAATCACGGAGACTTGATAACTTGTGGCAAAACTACAGTAGATATGCCCTTTAGAACTATTTTTTTGCTCTTGGCCGAAAAATCAGATGAGGTTGCCTTGAGGGGTAAAGAGATTTGCACGATGTTAATTTGCTATTATTTATTTGTTTGGGGATAATAATGTATTTTCATAACAGTTCAATTACTGTATTGGTCTTGAAAGTAAAAAATGAGAATTTTTGGTCCACAGGTCTCATAATAATTACATGATCCAAGCGTCTAGATCTAATAATTACATCAGATTCAAGTAGGTGTGGCCTGACGGTTATGCTCGAGTTCTATATTGATTTTATTATTTTTTTAATTTTAAAAGCTGCGCGACCCACATTTACTTGAATCTAACAAACAAGTGTTGATTGTTCAAGACTAAAAAAAAATTTATAATGATTGAGACTTATAATTTTTTTTAAAAAATTAAACTATTGGTAAAGTATTATTTTAAAACAAAAAAATAATATTAAAAAAACAAAATTTATCATGTTTACAAACACCCGCATAAGTGGAAACTCCACCATTGTAATGGAACAGCGAAGGCCCACCAGCCACCAGGTGGGTGCGCCGAGTGGGGAAGCCTGAATCTTGTGCCCCAAATTTGAAGTGTCATCTTCATCATCTTTCATTACGGGGTCAGCCAACGCAGAAATGATGATCTTAATTAGTCGTCGATCTACAACCTCTTTCAGTTTTCAATATTTACCTACCATGGACACCAGAAAGTGACATGGGTTGTAAAGATGATAGTCCTAGGGAATAGACTAATATAAAGAAATAACAATAAATCATAAAATTATATATATAAAAAAGAGATGATTGAACATTGCTGGGATCTCGATAAAATTCTCCTATGGGCCGGCTAGTAGAAAAATCAACAGGACGATGGATACTCGTGTGATGTCTTTTTCATTCGTTTTTAATCGGTGCCGATGATTTGTTGAGCATTTGAAAAGGGATTAATATTAATACATTAATAAAAAGGTTAAGAATACCTAATCCTTGAAAATAAGAAGATTATATATTAATTCATCCTTTTTTCTTTCTCTGTCAAGACGATTTGATTCCAAATCTCATGACAGAGTGAGATGACATTGTAAACTGAGAATTCAGTGAATATATAGTTTAGTGCTCTTATTTGTTATTGTAAAAGCATCTATTCATACACTTTTTTTTTTTTAACGAGGAAACTCTACCCTCCAGAAAATGTATTTTATAAGTTCAAATAAACAAGTAAAATCTTGACTATCTTAAATTTTTACAAGAAATGCATGTACTAACTCGAAGTCAGAACTGCATCTATGCATACACATTAATAACCGAATTAGTCTGTTATGATGAAAATGATTTTTCATGTCACTGTCCTGGGAAAGGACGTATAATTGAAGAATAAAGATAGTGGGAGTTCCTTTAATGGCAACTTGAACGTGTGCTAAGCAAATTACCGAACTATGGAATCATCAAGTGATTATTATTATAATCACTGAGATTAGTGGTTTCTTCCACTCAATTAAGAGAGGTTTAACAATAATAGAGGTGGGGGGATCATTTAAATCTGGATATTCTAATTCTTTTGTGGTATACTTTGATCTGTTCAGAATGCTCGTAATAATAACTTGATTTTTTATGAAAAAAACATATTACGATGATTTGTATTATTCCATTTTTTAGTGAGTTGCTAATTGGGTGAAATGTAATGGTGCAAATTATAACAATAGCTCAAACTACTTAGTGTTTTATTATAGATTATACAATGTAGTTGAGCAGTTTTATTTTTTTATTTTTTAAGCTGTTTTTTTTCTTTGTTTTTTTAATGAATATTTTCTTGTTTATTTTTTTTGTTAATGTTAAATTTTTTTCTATTTAGTTATCAAACTTTCATGACACAGCTTCCAGGTTTGACGGGTTAACCCGGATTTTTTTTTGTTTTTCTTTTTAATTAATTTTTTCGAGTGCAGTTCACAATGAAACACTGAACTGTTTTTTTTTTTTTTGCTTTTTGCTTTTTTTTTTAAGTAGCTTCTTTTTTTTGCTTTTTTCTTTGTTTTTTTTAAGTAGTTTTTTTTAATGAATATTTTTTTTAATGTTAAATTTTTTCTATTTAGTTATCAAACTTTCATGACACGGGTTCCGGGTTTGACGGATTAACCCAGATTTTTTTTTTCAGGTTTTTCTTTTTAATTAATTTTTTTGTTTAATTTAGTTTGTTAATGTTAAATTTTTTCTATTTAGTTATCAAATTTTCATGACACGGATTCCAGGTTTGACAGATTAACCCAGCTAATTTTGGGTTAACCCGTAATTTTTTTTTCCTATTCAGTTATCAAACTTTCATGACACGAATCCCAGATTTGACGGGTTAACATAGTTAATTCAGATTTTTTTCTTTTTCTTCATTATTTTTTTTTCTTCATGTAGGCTTTTCTTTCTTTGTTTTTTTTAAATTAATATTTTTTTTTGTTTAGTATTTTTTTTTGCTTTTTAATTATTATTTTTTAAAAATTTAGTTTGTTAATATTAAGTTTTTTTCTATTTAATTATCAAACTTTCATGACACGGATCCTAGGTTTAACGGATTAACTTGGTTTGACGGGTTAACCCAGTTAATTCAGATTTTTTTTTCCTTTTTCTTCATTAATTTTTTTTCTTCCTGTAGGTTTTTTCCTTTTTTTTCTTTTTAATTAATATTTTTTTTCACTTTAGTTTATTAAAGTTAATTTTTTCCTATTTAGTTATCACACTCTCATGATACGAATCCCAGGTTTGACGGGTTAACCTGATTTGGTGGGCTAACCCAGTTGATTCAAATTTTTTTTCTTTTTCTTTATTAGTTTTTTTCTTCCAATTTCTTCTTTAAATATTGTAATTAACTATAACTAAAAGACATCAATCTTTTTTCTTTCAATTTCATGACATGAATCCTAGGTTTGACGGGTTAAATCAGTTGATTTAATTTTTTTTCTTTTTTTTAAGTAGTTTTTTCTTTCAATTTCATCTTTTAATATCGATTTGATTAAGAATTAAGATTTATGATTTGTTTTGTTTACTGTTCATTAGATTATTGTGATCTCATAAGGGGATTTTACTGTACCCTTCCTTGCAAAGCACTATTCATCGGAATAATGCTTTGCTTTATTTTTTTTCTTTTCAATTAATCTTTTTTTTTAATTTCATTCTGTAATATTAAATTTTTTTTATTTTTAATTATCACACTTTTATAACAAGACCTTGCAAACAGACTCATATCCAAGGCTTCGGGTTTGATGTTGCAACCAAACTCACTTACACTTGAGTCATGCAAGTTTAATATTATCATTAATATTATAAATATAACTTTTGGTTCAGGAGTAGCAAACAGACACAATACTCTTAGGTATAACTTTGTAGAAAGACCCAATACTATTAGATTTTAATTTTTTTTGATATTTTTTATATATAAAAATGGACCCGTAGCATAGCGCGGGCCACGTTTCTAGTTTCTACTATAATGGGTCAAGCTTACTTCATTCTTTAAATGGTCTTATTATGTGGACTCACAGAACAAATAAAAGAAATGATTCATCTTGGAAACCTCCGACGCCTATAGGTATGTTGAAGTGAAATGTTGATGCGTCATCAAATAGCTAACCAAGACTTTCAAGAATTGGTGGTATTCTCAAAGATAATGAAGGGAGATTTCTTTGTATTTTTTCTTGTTTCATAGGTAATATGGATTCTAATGAAGTTGAGGTCTTGACAATTAGAAAAGTTATAATTTTAAGTATTGATTATTGCTAAGCTTCTACAAATCAATAAGTTGTGAAATCATATCTTACAACGTAGTCACTTAGATTAAAGAAAAAAAAATGTTTTGTGGCCTTTGAGGCCTTCAAACAAAATTCAATGATATTTTCAATGCATGCAATAAGCTTCATTCTGTGTTTTGATCATGCTCATAGAGAGAAGAATCATGTTGCGGCTCATATGACCACACAAGAATTTCTGTACTCTCCACTAGGAATGCTCACATGATCGAGGTATATAAATACCTTAGGTTACCAGGTAAATGAATATAACAACAACATAAGACTCCACACGTAAAGCAACTCTTGCTCACCTCCTCAAACTCTCATGAACCTCACATTGTCCCATTCCTCACACCTGCTCCTCACTCTTTTGGTATATAAATTTCTTGGGTCACTAGGTAAGTGAACATGGCAACGACATAGGACTCCACGCACAAAGCAACTCTTACTCACCTCCTCACACTCTTATACACCTAAAGCTCATGCTACCCACTCTACTTTTCTTTCTTATACTAATGCAATTTTAATGTTACATGGCAGTAGAAACACCATGCAGCAGACAAATGTTATTGGTTTTGGTTCAACTAAGTTAAGTTCTGATGGATGGAAACACTCAATTCAAGCCACATTTCTAATGTTACATGTTGACAACAAAGAAAGATTATAGGTTGAAGTTTATCTTGTAGTTATAAATGGCAAAATAAGTTAATTAACTACCATTGTCCTTATCTAATGTGTTGTTTATCTTTTTAGATACTGCTATTTAGAAGACTGTATATATGGCAAAATAGGATTGTAATAGGCAGTTTGTGTTTCTGAAATTGTAATCCTTGTTTGGTGTGATGCCAATATGGGATTGATTCATTTGAGTGGTGTGAGGCTACTTATTTCTTATTCCTTGTAATTCTTATTTTCTGCAATAAAGTTATTAGGATTCTTTCCCTCTATAAATACTTTTCTACTATCATTTATAATGTGTTCCTTGGTGTACAAAACTTGTTTCATTCCTTGATATTGTTTGGCATTAATTGATTTGGTTGAAAGAATTGCCACTGGATAAGGTCTTTCACTAAAGGCATCAACTAATTTATTTTCATGGCCAGTCTTGTGCTTGATAATAAAACTAAATTATTGAAGGTTTTTTAAAATGGCTCATTTTACCCCTTGTAAAATGACCTTTGATACTTGTCATATAACTTTCTTATTTCTAAAAAAACATGCCTACCTCTTTCTATAGTTTCTGACAGACATGTCAAGTTTATGAGCTATTTTTGGAAGACTTTATAGGCCAAAATAGGAAACCCATAAATTGATGGCCAGACATAATTTATTAATAGAAGTCTAAACAACCTATTTATATGCCTCACCGACGAACATGGAGTTAGTTGGGATTTAATTCTACCTCATGCAGAGTTTACATATAACAACTATGTCAATAGAACCATGAGATGCACACCTTTTGAATTAGTATATGGTCTATATCCTAGAGCACCAACCGATGTTATCCCGTTACCATTACCCTAAAAAGTCAATGAATTAGGGGTACACTTTGCAACATTCATGACCTCTTTGCATGATAATATTAAGATATAACTAAAAGGGCTCAGTCTTTTATTGTGGACTGCACAGTGCAGTCCATAGTAAAAGATGAGCTGTTTTTTTTTTTTTTTTACACTTTTAAGGTTTTTTTTCTTTTAATAATTTTTTTTATTAATATTAAATTTTTTTATTCAATTATCAGACTTTCATGACACGGATTCCGGGTTTAATAGGTTAACATGATTTGACGAGTTAACTTAGAATTTTTTTTTGTTTGACGAGTTAACTTAGATTTTTTTTTCTTTTTAATTAATTTTTTACGTTTACTTTAGTTTGTTAATGTTAAATTTCTTTCTATTTACAAAAAGATGAGCTGGTTTTTTTTTCATTTTTTTTACACTTTTAGGGGTTTTTTTTTGTTTTTTTTTTGTTTTAATAATTTTTTTATTTTATTAATGTTAAATTTTTTTTATTTAGTTATCAGACTTTCATGACACGGATCTCGGGTTTAACAGGTTAAAATAGTTTGACGAGTTAACCCAGAAATTTTTTTTTTGCTTTTTTTTTAATTAATTTTTTTCGTTTACTGTAGTTTGTTAATGTTAAATTTCTTGCTATTTAGTTATTAGACTTTCATGACCGTTTTTTTTTGTTTTTTTTACACTTTTAGGGTTTTTTTTTTGTTTTTTTCTTTTAATAATTTTTTTTTGTTAATGTTAAATTTTTTTTATTCAGTTATCAGACTTTCATGACACGGATCCCGGGTTTAACAGGTTAACATGATTTGACGAGTTAACCCAGAAATTGTTTTTTGCTTTTTTTTCTTTTTAATTAATTTTTTTCGTTTACTTTAGTTTGTTAATGTTAAATTTCTTTCTATTTAGTTATTAGAATTTCATGACACATATTTCAGGTTTCACGGGCCGTCAATTTTTTTTTGTTTTTTCTTTTAATAATTTTTTATTTAATTTTGTTTGTTAATGTTAATTTTTTTATTTAGTTATCAAACTTTCATGACACGAATCCTGCGTTTAACGGGTTAACCTGGTGTGACGAGTTAACCCGAAATTTTTTTCTTTTTAATTATTTTTTTTCGTTTAGTTTAATTTGTTAATTGATAATAAACTAAAATTGCTCAGTGTTTCACTGTGCAAGTCTACAGTGAAACGTTGAGCTGTCTTCCTCTTTTTTTTTGTTTTTTTCTATTTTTTTTGTTTTTTTTCGTTTTCTAGCCTTTATGGGTTTTTTTTTTGCTTTTTTCTTTGTGTTTTTTTCTTTTAATGAATTTTTTTGTTTAATTTATTTTGTTAATGTTAATTTTTTTATTTAGTTATCAGATTTTCATGACACGGATCCCGAGTTCGACGAATTAACCTGAATTTTTTTTTTGCTTTTTTTCTTTTTAATTAATTGTAACATATACTAAAAGGGATTAATGTTTTATTGTGGACTGCACAGTGCAGTCCACAGTAAAACACTGATGTTTTAGGTTTTTTTTTTAAGTTGTCTCATTTTTTTAGCTTTTTTATACCTTTCGGGATTATTTTTTTGCTTATTTCTTTGTTTTTTTTCTTTTAACAAAATTTTTTGTTTAATTTAATTTAGTTTATTAATATTAAATTTTTTTTATTTAGTTATGAGACTTTCATGACACGTTTTCCGGATTTAACGGGTTAACCTAGTTTAACAAGTTAACCCATAATTTTTTTTTGATTTTTAATTAATTTTTTTCATTTAGTTTAGTTTGTTAATGCTAATTTTTTTTCTATTTAGTTATCAAACTTGCATGACACATATCCCGAGTTTTACGGGTTAACCTGGTTTCACAAGTGAACCTAGTTAATTATGGGTTGACCTTTAATTTTTTTTTGTTATTTTATTTTCATAAATTGTTTTTGTTTAATTTAATTTTTTAATGTTAAATTTTTTTATTTAGTTATCAGACTTTCATGACACATATCCTGGGTTTAACGGGTTAATATGGTTTGACGAGTTAACCCGGATTTTTTTCCTTTTTAATTAATTTTTTTTGTTTGGTTCAGTTTGTTAATTTTCACTTTTTTTTTATTTAGTTACCAGACATTCATGACACGAATCCCGGGTTTAACGGGTTAACCTAATTTGACGAGTTAACATGTAATTGTTTTTTGCTTTTTTTTCTTTTTTATTTTTTTTCTTTTAGTTTAGTTTGTTAATGTTAAATTTCTTTCTATTTAGTTTTTTTTCTTCTTAGAGGTTTTTTTTCTTTTATTTTTTATTTTTAATTAATTTAGTTTATTAATATTAAATTTTTTTTCTAAGTAGTTCTCGACTGATGTTTTTAGTTTTTGTTTTTGTTTTTTTTTGTTATTTTTATGCCTTTGACTGTGGACTGCATAGTGCAATCCATAGTGAAAAGGCCAATGCCTTTTGTTTTTTTTCTTTTTAATTAATTTTTTTTGTTTAATTTAAATTGTTAATGTTAAATTTTTTTCTATTTAGTTATCAAACTTTCATGACACGGATTCCGGATTTGATAGGCTAACCTGGTTTGACAAGTTAGCTCAGTTAATTCTGGGTTAATCCATTAATTTGTTTTTTTCTTTTTAATTATCAAACTTTCACGATGCGAATTCAAGGTATGACGGGTTAACTTGATTTGAAAGGTTAACCCAGTTAATTCATATATTTTTTCTTTTTCTTCATTAGTTTTTTTTCTTCCTGTTGGTTTTTTTTTGTTTTTTTCTTTTTAACTAATCTATTTAATTATCATACTTTTATGACACGACCTTGTAGCCAGACCCACGTCCAATGCTATTGGGTCTGGTATTGCAGTCCAGACACTTTTATGCTAAGGGTTAACCCAAGTTTAATGTTATTATTAATATTATAAATATTACTTTTGGGTCAAGCGTTGCAACCAAACCTAAAACTCTTGGGTATAACTTTGCAAAAAAACCTAACACTTTTAGATCTTGACTTTTTTTGAAATGTAAAAAATAATTGACCCGCGATATCGCGGGGGGAATTTAACTAGTAAGGCCTAAAATGACAGAACAAACTGCCAAGTATGCTGCTCGTGCCAATTTGCACCAACGGGATATGCAAGTTAAGGAAGGAGATCTTGTATTAATTCGGTTGCATCCAGAAAGGTTTCCCCCTGGCATTTACGACAAACTTCATACAATTCGGTACTAATTCCTATTTAATTGATCTACCACCGAAGTTCCAGTTCAATCTTGTCTTTAATGTAGTTGACCTTACAACATATCATGGTCCTTTACCTTCGGTTAAATCTATTGCCTTAACAAATGTCCCTCATGTTTAACCTATTATTGAAGATGCATATTCCATATTAACACATCAGTTTATGTTTCTGAAATTGTAATTCTTGTTTGGTGTGGTGCTAATATGGGAGCGATTTCCCTTAGTGGTGTGCGACTATTTGTTTCCTATTCCTTGTAAATGCTGTTTTATGCAATAAATTTATCAAAATTCTTTCTCCCTGTCAATACTTTTCTGTTGTCTTTTATACCGTGTTCCTTGGTTTATAGAACTTGTTTCCATACATTATATACATTATCTTTTCTCTTATATCCACTAACTTAAGCATCGTATGATCTTCTAATTTGATAAAAGAGACTTGTTATTTTAGGTGAGCGTGGATGTTACCCTGTCAACTCATTCTAGATAGTGACTTAATCAATTATCCTATTAGCTCATCAACTAAGCTAAGCCTGATATTCACTCCACCAGCACAAGATCACCGCTGTAAAAAACTCAATACAGTCTAAAATCTCCATGATTGCATCAAAATCCAACATCAAGTTTTCAAGCAACCCAAATGCTCCATGCTAAACAATAAACACATGGTCCTGGTAAACAATGTTTGTTGATATTATTTTATATAATAATTTTGGGATTAGGTTAAGCCCATCATGACTGAAGTTGCTGATCAGCTTGACTCTGTCTAATAACAAACAAACTACATATCTAATCAAATCAGCGCATTAGAGTCACGTCGAAGTGTCCAACACAACGCATGCATTATTTGATGTGTAACCTTATCCTGGACTCCCAACTCTTTTTACAAGCTGAACTATGTCTGTTTTCTTTCGAAAAATAAAATAAAATAAAACAAGACAAGACAAAGGCACAATATTCTTCTAGATCAAATTAAATTATTGTTGTTACAGGGCATAAAGAATTCCGTCTGATCAAATCTGAACAGTACTCCTACATTTGTATTCCTTTGTTGTATATACGTGTGGTATGCATACCTGTGCACAATTAATGAAGAAATTGTTTCACAGGGCATAAAGATTAGAAGGTAAATAATTTTCATATATGTAATTTCATTACAATATCAATAATGTCATCTCATAATTAAAGCATCACTTACTTAATTCAAACCTTATAATTCAAGCTTAACGAAAAGTTTTTGTTTAGACTCACTTTTCTGTTCTGATACTTTCATGAATATCTTTAAAATGTTAAATTATATATATATATATAAAGATTGAAAGCTAAATAATTTTCATATGTCACCTCATTAAAGTATCACTATCGTGATTCAAACCTTGTAATTGAAGCTAAAAGAAATTTTTTGTTTAGAATCACCTTTCTATTCCGATACTGCATATATTCTGGTTTTGCTAGATCATTCTCTACACATACCTAACCTACGCTAAACAGTTGCCAAATACTATAAACAAGCATTCCTGCCCCTTTGATTTCTTTTTCTATTATTCCACTAAGCTTGCATGATTAGCAGCCACTCATTCACAGTGAATTCCAACTAAAGTTGGTGTTCTATCGACTAGCTAGCTAGCTAGCTCGCTCAGTAGGGTCCGTATTGCTCTTTTATAAACACCATATCCCATTGAGGTGCAAATTAATTTCTTGTTAGTACAGATGAAGAGCTTTGCTTGTTTTGGTAAGAAATTAGAGCACCCTCGTAATTTCTTTTGCAACAAAGTAAGTTGCTTCCATAAATCTTGCATGTATTCAATCCGGTCCTTCCTTCGTGTATTAGTCTTTCAAATACACCGTTTTTGGGTTCAACTTGCTTATTTTGTAATCCTTTCCTTGGTTGGACATATGGCTTTGAAGGTTTCAAAGCCAAGACCTGGCTCATTAAGGCCTGCAAGCCTTGACATCTTCTTTACTTCTGTTTCTTCGGCAACAGTTTCAAGCATGTCAACGGTGGAAATGGAGGTCTTCTCTAACACCCAATTTATCATCATGACCATTTTGATGTTATTGGGTGGAGAGGTCTTCACTTCCATCCTTGGACTTTATCTGTCAAGGTTCAAATTCTCTAAACATGAAACCAAGGAAAGTAGAGTCTCTTCTGTTTACCACAATCCTCCAAAACGTACCAACTTTCCAGGGCTAGAGATTGAGAAACCAACCAATGTAGACCTAGAATGTAATCTCAACTCTTTAGACAATGATCACAGTCTCAAGTTGAACTCACTTAAGAGCCTTGCTTGTGTGGCTATGGGCTATTTTTCAGTTGTTCACATAACTGGTTCTAGTTTAGTTGCTATGTATACAAGCCTTGTTCCTAGTGCAAGACAAGTCCTGGGCAGTAAAGGAATTAAGATTCAGACATTCTCTGTGTTCACCACAGTCTCTACCTTTTCCAACTGTGGTTTTGTGCCTACAAATGAGAACATGGTAGCTTTCAAGAAGAATCCAGGTCTCCTACTCATTCTCATCCCTCAAATTCTTCTTGGAAACACATTATACCCATCATGCCTGCGATTTCTGATCTGGATTTTGGAGAAAATCACAAGGAAAGTGGAGTTCAGATACATTCTGATGAATACTAGAGAGATGGGCTATGGCCATTTGCTATCCTTTTCTCATTCGTGCCTTCTCGCTATCACAGTCTCGGGGTTTATACTGGTGCAGTTCATACTCTTTTGCTCCATGGAGTGGAATTCAGGAGCTATGGATGGTCTGAATCCCTATCAGAAGTTGATGGGTGCATTGTTTCAGGTTGTAAATTCAAGGCATACCGGTGAATCTATTGTCGATCTCTCCATCATCTCTCCAGCAATCTTGGTGCTCTTCGTGGTTATGATGTAAGTCTCTCTTTCTTATTTTACATGTATATATCTCTATGCACAAATTTTGTATTTGTACAGAATCTCACTCTGATTATTTTTCTTTATACCTTTAAAATTAAATATTTCAAACTTACTATGATCAGCTTGATATATTTAAATTCACTTTTTGAACGTTCAAGATCACAACCCATATATCCTTAATTAAATTCTTTTTCAATAGAAAAACAAAAGGAGAAACGAAAATTGCAATTCTCAAGTACCGAACTTTTAAGCTTACTAAGAAAATCAAGATTTTTTCCCCAGGTTGCATGATAACTAATTTGAGCCAAAACAAAATTAGGAAAGAAGTACATGCATTAAAGCTAATATATATATTGAGACTAAAAAAACAACTTATCTCATACTTTTCTTTTTGAAATACTGGGAATCATAATACTGGCCACAAAAAATATTAGCTACGCACTACACTGTTATGTGGCCTGCAATTCCCAAACGAATAGTATTGTATCGATCTCAAAAGAAAATTCCTGTCAAATCCAACCACAACAACGATGGTGGGGGAATCCCATACCCTGTCCATTAACTCCTTTCTCTGCGCCAAATGGATATCATGTATGCATGGAGAATTAGATCGTGACCATATATAATCATGACTTTTCTAGTTGAGCCTCCCATTTTGCCTGGTCATTGTATAGCACTGAGTTTAATATTAAGTTGACTTTTGATTTTTTAAAAAAATATTTAAGTTTTATATTAGTTGAGCCTCCCATTTTTATTTTTATTTTGTATTTATTAGATTTTGGGTTTGTTTCTCTCATCATTTTGTGTTTGGCCATGCAGCAGATATATAGTTAACTCTCTCTCTCCTTAATATATATATATTATATTTTTCTCTTCCTATTTTTTATTTTATCGTGCATGGCTATCTATCTATATATAATGTATGTATATGGATTAATCCATTGAAAGTGGATGGAGTATAAACCCTATTTAATTTATATTGTCCCAAAAGCACTACAGACCTTAATTAATTAATTAATTAGTTTAGATATGATAAACAACCAAGAAGTGGATCTCTAATTAAAAGATCACTTACTTTGAAATTAAAAAACAATGCAAAATATATTATTTTGACAATGCAAACAGAATCAAATCTATTAATCATGCATTGAACAGTACTGCTAGAAGCTTATCATAAGTATATTGCATGCATATATTTGATTCTTGTTGTTGCTGTATGACGAATTGTCCCTTTCAAGCTCAAATTCGTTTCAACTGGAATAAAATCATCTCTGATATTTCATTTCTTCTAAAAGTCTTAGCTTCTTCAAGAATATATATATTTAAATTCAAAGAAAACAGTTCCGAGTTGTCTTTAAAAGGAAAGAAAACATAATGAGGTCGAGTGCTGGCCTTGACCCCTGCTTCTTTGGAGAATTTGATGCTTAACCATCAAGGTTGACTAAATATATAAAGCACATCTAATTATGTAATCTTGGATTTATTTTTATTTTTATATTTATTTCTGTGTTTGCAGGTATCTCCCACCATACACTTCATTGATGCCGAAAAAGCAACAGGAAGAGGTTGATTCAGAAACTGGCCAAAAATGCAAAGACCAAAGGAAGTCTTTGGTTCAGTGCCTGTTGTTCTCACCTTTATCTACTTTAGCCATCTTTGTGATTCTCATTTGCGTCTCAGAGAGAGAGAAGTTGAAGAAAGACCCTCTCAACTTCAACGTACTCAATATCACCATAGAAGTCATAAGGTACCCTAAATTCTTATCACAGAGAACGACTGCATGTGTGCATAATATATTTAACTAACTCCTTGTTGAAAAATTAATCATTTTGTAGTGCATATGGAAATGTCGGGTTCTCAACTGGCTATAGCTGCAAACGACAACTTGAACCTGATAGCTCGTGCAAGGATGCATGGTTTGGGTTTGTTGGAAGGTGGAGTAGCCTGGGAAAAATTATCCTCATCTTAGTAATGTTCTTCGGAAGGCTTAAGAAATTCAGCATCAATGGTGGTAAAGCTTGGAAGCTATCCTAGCTAGTAATTAACTATATATCCAGTACGTAGCAGAGCTTTTAGAAAAGTCCTTTTGAAGGCAATTAGCTAGTTTACATGGAGTGATTGGGCTTGGAATATATATAGTGATGTGCTCTGAGCCCTAATTATATTGTATAAGTCATGAGTGAGCTTGCATAGTTTTGTGTGGACTGAAAATCTCAACTTGTAGATGGTCAACTATTTTATAAAGTAATGTTGGGTTGGTGGGTTATGGAATGAGTAATTCATGGCCCATTTTGTTTATAGTTAGGACTTTGGAGTCTGCTTGCCCTAATATATTTATATAGAAAGAGAACATTTGGAAAGGAATGGTTTAGCAAATTAGGGTTACTGTTAGGAACAGTAAAAATAAAAGAGGGATTAAATTGCCATCTTGGAAATGTGGGTTTCCGCAATAAAATTTTATGCTACTCAAACTATAATTAATTACTGAATATTAATAACATAAAAGAGAAATATAATGTAAATATACTGTAGTTACAGCATCAATATCATAAAAAATTTATTTATGAGGATTCTAGCCGGAAGGTTAAATTAAAATCCTACCAATCAACCTGTCTAACTTTTTTTTAGAATTCACATTATTTTATTTTTTAAAATACTTAATATACTTCCTAAAATGAATTATTTATATAGAAAGAGAACATTTGGAAAGGAATGGTTAGCAAATTAGGGTTAACACCCATATTAATTTTTTTTATTTTATTTTAAAAAACCCAACTGAGATCAGATCGAATTTGGGTTTAAGATCATTGTAATCAGTAACACTTTTTTTCTGTTTTTTTTTACCATTTTGGGGTGTTTGATTGAGAGGTGGTTGAAAGAGCAAGTTCACAAGAGATGGACCCTACAACGACCCCGCAGTTTGTTCCAATTATAAACATCTCACTTTTGTCAGAAGTGTGAGCATGAACAAGACTCCAAAAAGGGATCACGAGCCATTACAAGACAAGCCTCCTCCTTTTCTTCAGTTTCTCAATAAAACATTTTCTGCTCATACACTCTGCTTTTAAGCAAAACCAAGCTTCATTTCTCAGTCCTTAGAACAATGGCAAAGGAGTGCAGCAACTCATTGAAGCTAGCCCTTCTCGTTTCTTGTTCACTCCTTGTCCTTGCCTTTTCATCCTTCTCTGTCCAAGCACTCAACATTGGAGTTCAAACAACTGATTCTGCTATCTCCCTGGTTTGTTCTTTTTATCATCTCTCAGTTTTTCGTTATTTTTTCTTTTCATATATACAAGCCTTAATACTTGAAGATTTCTTCGTTTTCCTTAGAGCAAAGACTGTAGCAGGAAATGCGAGTCAGAGTTCTGTTCAGGTGGGCAATTATCTTCACAATTATTTATTTTCTTTCCAAGAAGACAGTTCGATCTATCTATTACAACAAACAACAAAATCTATAAAAAAAAATTTACAGATAGAATCGCTTTACAGTAAACTATTTAGGGCTGTTTCTTTTTTTCTTTTGTGTTTGAATGTTCTTCTCATTGAGTTTTAACAAGAATATGGTCAAGATTGTTGTTGATTTATGTGGATGGCAGTGCCACCGTTTTTGAGATATGGCAAGTATTGTGGGCTTCTATATAGCGGATGCCCGGGAGAGAAGCCTTGTGATGGCCTTGATGCTTGTTGTATGAAGCATGACGCCTGTGTGCAAGCAAAGAACAGTAAGTACTTCTCATTCACCATAAGAGCATGGCTCCGTTGTTGGTGTAATTTTCTTTAAATTTCTTCAAGTGCTTCTCAATATATGGTCCCTTTTCTGGTAAAAGGGAGATCAACTGTTTAATTATAGATCCCATAGATCTAAACTAGGAGGTGGACAAATTGATTACAAAAAATTATCATGAACGGGGAGAATTATTTGACTATGCCAAAATCAGTAGTTGTGATTTGATAGAAAGATAAATATTCCTTTCCCTTTCTTCCTTCCCTTATCTTTACGTTGAGTTACTATATCGAGATAAAATAGTAGGTAAAATAGCTGGTAACAATTGAGATGGTGAAAACATGCACCCCTGTTTTTTTTTTGGTCTTAGAACACCAAGCACACAATTAGAGGCAAGGCATGCAATACCCTAATCATAGAATTAATAATAAAAAAAAAGAAGGCACAAACAATGCCAGTCATTAAGAATTACCATGGTAATTAAGTGTCGGTGGAGATTTATAGAAAATAAGTCGAAATTGAAAGCTAATTCTATAGATGAAGTCACCATTAGGATAGGCATATGGACAGCTATGAATTTGGTTGCTTGTGAGTGTAACTGACAGGAAATTTGCTGTGTTGTGTTGCTTGTGATTATAGAAGTAATAATTTATTTATTTTTTATGTGGGGATGGTGCATTATTGCATGCAGATGACTATCTAAGCCAAGAGTGCAGCCAAAACTTCATCAATTGCATGAACAATTTCAGAAACTCAGGTGCACATACATTTAAGGGGAACAAATGCCAAGTTGATGAAGTTATTGATGTTATATCTGTAGTCATGGAAGCTGCTTTGCTTGCTGGAAGAGCTCTTCATAAGCCATAGATAGAATCAACACCAACTTTACTTTCTGTTGTCTTTATTTTCCTCGCTTTGTCTTTATTGTTTTTTTTTCTTAAAAAAAATTGACTTTTCTTTTCCTTACCTGTATACAACTTGAAGTTGTTCGGTCTTAAACAAATTATTAGGCATGTTCTTCGTCCATTCATTTCTTGTCCAAATTCTCTGTATTTTCAATTGATGTGTGCTCTCACGGGTGGCCATGGCGACTAATTCACAAATCTCCATTTTCTAACTATATATGGGTCCATTCCTTCCGGATAGAAATAGAATTAAAAACTGATTCATGTTGCAAAACTCATAGAATTCTAATCCCTCTTTCCAAATTCACGAATCCAAAGGTAACATAAGCCTAAGAGCTAGAACTTGAGGGCAGTTTCTTCGCTTGGACTTGCTTATTACGGTTAATTTTAAATTATAATTAATTATAGTTGTTTCAGTTAATAAATTTTATTGACTTTGCAAGATTTAAATGGTTATGCTAATATAATTAATATTTAATTGTTTTAGTCACTTAAACGTCTATGATTAATTAAAATAATTTAATTTAAATTAAATATATTTAGTGAACAAAGAGTGATTTGTGAGCTCAAAGCATGATCGGTAGATGAGCTCCAACCAATTAATACTAAAAATTAGAGTGGTTACTTTTCTTTAAAATTAATCCTAATTCACTCTTTTACATTAATGTTTTAAACATTGTTGACTAAACAATGTTGGTAGGATATAACTATAAAATTTAATTTAAATTTAATTTTGTCCTCAAAGGGCGTAGCGTGCTGGCAAAGGGTTTGAGATCTGCACAGCAGGTCTCGAGTTCGAGTCAGGGCGTGCACCTCTTGTAAGAGCCTGAGACAGCCGGGGTTTTACTCCCTCACCTGGGCCCACAAAGTGCGCTTTCTGAGAGGGTGAGGTTTCCTTGAATCTAAAAAAAAAAAAAAGATATAACTATAAAAGTTACCTGCGGTTGCCGTGGGCCAAACAATTTCTTTTTAAAGTAAAAAGAGTGATAGGTTAAATAAAATTGAACTTCCAAATTATTAGTTAAATTTAAAAATTTACAAAAAAAAAACAAAAAATCAAACTCAAACCTATTCGATTATCAAATAACTCAATGCTAACATAATTAATGAAAAACTATAAAAAAAGTCAAATTTAACAAAAAAAATACATCAGCATAAAAAAATAAGGGGGAAACCAAGCAAACTTAATCGAATCTCCTAAACCTAATCCTAAAAATTCTTACAACTTATTAAATTATGGACCCAAGTTTAATCAAAAAACTTAAATATCATCCAATTTAATTTTGAATGATAAAATCGTTGAAAAACTATTAATAAAAAAACTTGTGAAAAAAAGAACAAAAAAAGAGGCTTAAAAACTCATAGGGAAAAACCTAATGAGGATAAAATCTAAAAAAATAATTATCACAGATAAAAAAAATAAAATTAAAAGAATTAGGATTAAATTTGAAAGATTAAAAAATCATAAAAGAATGAAATTGAAAATTATTTATGATTAAAAAAAATAGAGGTGAAATAGAAAAAAATTATTGAGTGCTAACCTAATAGAATCAACCTAAAAGAAATAAGAAAACTAAAATTAAAAAAAGATAATTAAACAAAAACAACAAAACAAAAGTTAAAAAAAAAAAGATGATAAAAAATTTAAGGAGACATTAATTTAGAAAAAAAAAAGAAAAAATACAGGACAAACCATTTAAAATAATTAATGTCAATACAATAATTGCAAATAAGAGAAAAAAAACTAAATCAAAAAAAAAAATTAAAGAGCTTGTTTGATTTTTATACGCAATCCAAAAAAAAAAGGAGCAATTTTAGGCTTAACTACGCCCTTGTACACTCATGTAGAAAGTGTTGGATTATTTTATTCAATAATTACATTAGTAATTTTATTATATATTAAAAATATAATTATCAAAATAACCTTGTATAATTCTTAAAAGATACTTAAGTTATGCTAAAAAAAACTATCTTATTTTTTAGACAAAAACAAAATAAAATGACCAAGAAGCAAAATACTAATTATACTGGAATAGTTTTTTTATAATATAATAAAACAAAGATGAATTTTGAAATCCATAATTATAAGAATAAAAACCAATATTTCAGCTTTTAGCACGATGTGTTGTTTGCACGTGGTGGGTTTAAGAAATGAAATCGTGGATTTAGTTCCTCTCTAAACATCTTGATTTTTTTTTTTTAATATAAATATTTTGGAGGAGGGAGGCGAGGAAATGGGGATTTGAAATCAGTCCTCAAAATGTTATCCATGTATGAATTGAGTCCTTGAAGATATAAGTTATAAGATGAGTCTTCAAATTATTTGTTATTCTCAATCCATCGGTTTAGGTTAAATTTTATATATATATATATATATATATATATATATATATATATATAAACAATGACAATTTCTATAAAAATAATTAACTGGCTTCGGCTTGATATCCTAAACTTTTGTTAGCCTGGACAAGAATGCCAAAAACCAGAGCAAGTGGTTTTTTTTATTTTATTTAAGGAAAGGTTGATCTGAGGAATCACGAACCTGGTCCATCGTTCCACCGAAAACTGGGGCAGGCTTCTTCTGCTGGCCATATATGTCAGAATGACCAACACCACTTCCTAACTTGCTTACCCAACAC
>Ga0325410_1001471_pt1 | contig 26143 bp, 9 predicted proteins | sample PopdelMetagenome_16_FD_206182 | JGI IMG/M metagenome (GOLD analysis project Ga0325410, IMG submission 206182) | Populus deltoides microbial communities from Bellville, Georgia, United States - Xylem-PdIQD-R3 | ecosystem: Host-associated > Plants > Phyllosphere > Stem > Wood/Secondary xylem...
TATTTATTTATTGCATGTACATCATTTTCAATTTAAGAAACTCTTTTGTAATTGTGATTACAATTTAATTTTATATACAAATTATGATGATTTATTTCTTTTAATTTCAAAGTTTGTTGTTTTATATTTAAATTTTTAAATATAGTCGAATCGCCGATGACAATGCATAATAAGTGTACTTTCTCCTCTCGTCTTGCAAAAACTAGCCACATCGGATATAGGCCACCCAATCTGATAATGGGGTTGGGTAAAGGTTAGGTTTTCCATTGATTTTAATATTTATTGACCTTTTAATTATATAAACATTTGTTTAAAAAAATGAAGAAATTTAATTGTACTAATAATAACGAAAATACAAAAATAATATTGGTAGCGAAGTAATAGAGGAAAGGTAATGAGAAATTAATAACGAAAAAAAAAAAAAGGACAGGCGTGAAAGGGTTCTCAGATAAAATCCTTCCCTTCCCTACTGTATTTGTCTCTCTCTATCACTCCATCTCTCGATAGGGCCTAAAACGAGAGAAAGATATGCAATATATACGAAGAGAAGCTTGAGAGATTTTACCTTCCTTTTCATTTTCATGGTTTTCTATAATGAGAAGAGGATTGAATCTCTTCTTCTATGAAGAAGATGTCTTTCTTACAAGAACAAGATACGCATAGACAAAGCCCAGCATTGGTTCTTGATGGGCTTTATTGTGAAGAGGAAGGATTTGGAGAGGACTATTCTTGTGGTTTTGATGATGAAATTGGTGATCAAAATATAAAAAAGGAGCAAACTTTATCATCTGTTTTGCTTCAGCAAGACTTGTTTTGGGAAGATAATGAGTTACTGTCTTTAATCTCCAAAGAAAAAGAGACCCATGTTCGTTTTGACGGTGGAGGCTCTATAGATGGATCTTTAATGGTGGCTCGTAGAGAGGCTGTTGAGTGGTTTTTGAGGGTAAAGGCACACTATGGGTTCAGTGCTTTGACTGGTGTTCTTGCTGTCAATTACTTTGATAGGTTCATTTCAAGTTCAAGGTTTCAAAGAGATAAGTCATGGATGGGTCAACTTGCTGCTGTGGCTTGTTTGTCTCTGGCTGCTAAAGTGGAGGAAACCCATGTGCCACTTCTTTTAGACTTGCAAGTATGTGCAAAATTTGCAATCTTGGTGTTTGTTAAAATGTCCTCATTGTGTGTTTATTGAACCAATTATCAATGTTTGATTTTGTGCTTTCTTCAGTTATTAATGATGGGGTTTTGTGTTTTCTTTGTTTTTTCAGGTGGAGGATGCAAAGTACATTTTTGAAGCCAAGACCATCAAGAGGATGGAGCTGCTGGTACTGTCAACTCTTCAATGGAGGATGAATCCTGTAACCTCAATTTCTTTCTTTGATCACATTATAAGGAGACTTGGATTAAAAACCCACTTGCATTGGGAATTTTTATGGAGGTGTGAGCGTTTACTTCTTTCTGTCATTTCTGGTAAGCAATTGAAAAGTCAATTGATTGATTGCCCTTCAATGGATTCACTTGTATCAAACACTCAATCCATCGGACATGAATCTTATCTAATGCTGTAGTTTCTTCCAAACTCATGATTTCCGACATTGGATCTTGATTTCAGATTCAAGGTTCATGAGCTATCTCCCTTCTATATTAGCTACTGTGACAATGCTGCATGTTATTAAGGAGGGTGATCCACGTAATCAACTGGAATATCAAAATCAGCTTATGGCTGTGCTCAAAACCAATGAGGTTTGTGTGCTATGAACTTGGTTCCTCTGTTTCATTGTGATCCTAAATCCTCTGCTTTGTGAAGAAGTTTTGGACTTGGTGATCTGTTGGTTAATTCTGGTTGCTACATTTTAACAGGATGAAGTGAATGAGTGTTACAAGCTCATTATAGAGCCATCAGGCAGTCAAAACCAACGCCACAAGCGCAAGTATCTTTCCACACCCGGCAGCCCAAATGGTGTCATTGATGCATCTTTCAGCTCTGATATCTCAAATAATTCGTGGGCTGTGGCATCATCTGTCTCATCGTCATCAGTGCCTCAATTCAAAAGAAGCAGAGCCCAGGTTCAGCAGATGCGGTTGCCTTCACTAAATTGTATGTGCGTGGATGTGCTTAGCAGTCCTCGTTAATCTTTCTGTCTTAATGTCTCAAGCTATCATAATTTTACTCTTTAGCATATTAATTGTTGTATGTGTAAGAGGCGCAGACGTTTTATGTTGCATGAATTAACAAATGCATTTCTGGCCAAATCTTTTGCGATCTCTTTGTTTGAGAAAGGAATGAGGAGGTGGCGACGTTTTTCCTATAGGTATGACATGATCTCTGTATTTGAACCATTCCTCTATTACATGTTACGTGGTTTACTAAATAAACCCAAGATTATCCTGTTTTTGTTCACCTCAACCACATTAGTTTTGTTAGAAGTCCAACCATAGATAGAGTTGGACTACTGGAATCTTTGTTTCTGTTTCTAGAAAAATAGATTGATGGTTTGAGATTTTCAACTAAAGACAGTTCTTGCTGGGCTGTTCATAAGACAACACCAATCTCTCTCTGAGAATAACTATTTAGGTGATATAATAGCACATTACATTTACAACTGTGCTTCTAGTGTTTTGTTTGTCTATTGTGCTCCAAGATCAATGAGAAGGACTCCTGTATGTGTGAACAGTAAGACCAAAACTCAGTCCTTGCATATTGACATTCTGGCATATTAGTGTAAAATATTTGGTGTTCAACCAAAAGCTCTGGTAAGAATACTGTAAGTTTTTCTCGCGTTTACATATTATTGTCCCAACAAATTCTCCCTTTTTTTTCTTTTGTTTTTTTCACTTTTAACTATGGTATAGTTTGGTAATTAATGATCACAATAATGTCTTTGTTGTGCTCAAATTCCAGAGAGAAAAAAGAAGGGGAGAACTTGCAATGCAGCAGCAAGGCACCTGGCCCCTCTCGATAATATGATTCTGGAATCATGTGATAGTTAAAACCTAGCTGTAAATGGTTGTAGTTTGAAAATTTGGATTTCTTAGTAAAAGACCATATGGCATGCATTACCAACTTGACCTCCAAATTATTAAAATCCCCCAGGCTTTACTAAATGGCAATTCTACCCATGGGCATGTGCAGTTATCGGCCTTGTGGTTGGGGTTTCAGAAGTCAGAATTAATGTTCTCTGTAAAGTCTACTCGAGCACATTAATGTTTTAAAGCTTAACAATGCAGCATTTACTGTAAATAAAACAGTTCCAAGGATTTTGCCTTTTTGGGAACCACAGTGATAATCTCTTAATGCAAAAGTTGCAAATATCGCGGGAAACCTATATAATGATGGCGCCAACCCAATTGTCGTTGATGGTTTTGCGTTGTTTCTCAAGGAGAATAAGCCTTGTAACAATCTCTTGGCATGATCTGAGGCAAACGGGCAAATAACAAAAATACGAACGAGGAGAGATTCTGGTCTCTCCTGCAGAACTTCTTCCTCACCTGCTTCAACTCAATATGTCAAACTTGGAAAGAGAAGAGTCCTAAAAGGAGGAAAGAAACAAGCACATTGAAAGCATAGCAGCTTAAAGGATGAATATTTGATGTACCAATGAGCAAGCAGGGGACATGAGTCATGGCAGTGAAAGAACTGTAAGGTTATCACAAACAGTTTAAGATTGTATTCAAAACCTCCCGAGGAGATTTAAGGGTGGTAATTGGGTATATATTCATCGTGTTTTCAATCGGCTTTGAGTTCAGTTAGTGGCTCCGAAAAAGAAAATTCTCACAAATATATCATTTCGAGTATCAATAAATATATTACAGGTACAAGACTCCTGACTAGATGTTTAATCTTTGCCATGTGAAAGCTCAACAGATGATATTTTAATTAGGAAATAAAAAACATTTATGAGGAGAAATTGTCAAAACATTAGCACGCCCTTGTCTTCTTCTTTAGTGCTGAATCTGAAATTGGACGGTGCAGATTGTAGAACCAGTGGGCTAAAGTTCAGCTACTCCCTGCCTGTAAAGGAGTTGCTTTCAAAAAAGGTAAAATAAATCAATCTCCCAGCATTGCACTAGCTCAAGAGTAACGTATGAAGGCGGGTAATGGTCACAAGAATTACAGTTACCCTCTCTTGATTAGCTAAATGGCTAACGTTTTCATTGCTGTGGTCTAATCAGGATGAAGAAATTGGGCATCTCAGGCAGGACCCCACTGGATTCAAGGTCTCATCGGCTCTGCTAGAATGGAAATTCATGGTGGTGAGGTAAAAAAGTGTAGAAAAGGGCTTCACATGAGCAGAGCTGAGTAGGGCAGTTGGCCATCCTGTGCCAACCAATCTGACAGGACTTAATAAGAAGTAGACAAAAACATCTATGATTAAAAGATGTATTATCATGAGGCACATAATTTACAGCCAAAATGCATAATTTTCAACAGAAGATAGTAATTTGGTCAAGAATTAAGCGGCTCAGTACATAATGTACAGCCAAAATGCATGATTTCCACACAGCATTGATTTACACTTATAATTTCAATACAATATGTTTTGAATTAAAGGAGAATAAAAGAAGAAAGCAGAGATTTTGTGTATCTTGCATTTACTCACAACTCTGTTTATGAACATTGTTTGTCTAGCTAGCTATCCATGCTTTATTCTCAGCTTTAAGTAGTTCATTAAATCAGCCAACGAGAAACTGGACTCAGTAATTAGTTCAGTCCTTGGATTTTCAATCAGATTTTCTCTTCAATTAAACTCTTTATTGAATTATTAGGGTCTCCAAAGTTTGGTGCCTATCCATTTTGGCTCTTTTAATTTTATTCAAATTGATTTCAAATGTTAATTCTTCTAATGTTAATTCTTCTCTTGAATTAATTTGACCTCCAACCTTTGTCAAAATCTTTATTTTTGTCCTTGTTCATTTAATTCTTTTAATTTTGGTCAAATCGACTCTAAATATCATTTTTTTTCTTCAATTAAGTCTCCAATTAAATTAATTGGACCTCCAAATTTTTCCATCCTCTTCGTCGCACATGTGCAACATCACGATGATGATTCTTCTGAATTAGAATTTTGGTGGTATGGAAAGAACAATGAATTCTTGTTCTTTTAAGGTTTGGAGTAGCCAATTAATATTTTGGTCACTAGAACCCTAACTAGTCTTTAAAGTCTGGATAAAAGAACTAGTTGTTTATAGAAAAAACAATATCATACCTAATACACTCTACCTAAGGTAAATTGCATTGCACACTTATCTAATTATTATTAAGGTTCTGTTGTGTTTTTCTAATTATTGGTATGTTTATTAGTTAAAGTAGGTCCACCCTTAATTTGTCTCCAAACTTTCTTTTCTTCATAATTAAGCCCTCAAATTGACCAATTGAGTTTGTTAGAATTAAAAAATAGTCCTCAGAACTTCCATTTCTTGCAATTTAACCCAATTCAAACTTATTTTTCTCTCAATTAAGTCCTTACTTAAACCCATTAAAAGTTTAATTAAGTCATTGAACTTAATTAATTCTTTCGATTTTGGCTAAATTAACTTTCGAACTTAAGTTTGCTTCAATTAAGTCCTTAATTAATTCAATTAAACCTATTAACAGTTTAATTAAGTCCTTGAACTTAATTAATTCTTTTAAAGTTGGCCAAATTGACTTTCAAACTTAATTTCCCTTCAATTAAGTCCTTAATTAAGTCAATTAAACTCATTAAAAGCTTAATTGAGTCCCTTGATTAAATCAAATCAACTTTCAAACTTAATTTTGCTTTTGATTAAATCAACTAGGCCCTCCATTACTATAATTAAGTTCCCAACCCTTGCTATTTAGTTCAATTTGGTCCTCTGACTTCTAATTTATGCAAATAAGTCTCTATTTAACCTTTTTTTGCCATCTTCAAATTTCTTGTCTACTCGTGACCTTAATATAATTTTTTTTGTTTTGAATTTTTAAGGATTTTAAGCAATTTAGTGACAATGATAAGAAAATGCACATCCTTTTTCCATTCCATATCCTTAATTTCATGGAGTTTTTATTTTTATTTTTTTAGTATATGTTCTTCTATTGATAATGACGACAATTAGTGTGGAGAATTGTGACTCATCATCTTCATTAGCATAACTGAAAAATAAGATTGCTCACATTTTTATCGCAAGAGAATGTTGTTTGTGTTAGAAAACTAAAAGATCATCGATATATTTTATGAACCATCAATTAAAAAAATATATATTAATTGATATTTGAATAAACGAGAGTTAATCCTTATACCTATAAAACAAGATTAGGTGTCATAATAAAGTAAGTTAAAGATTAGGCCAGCACAACATAGTTCTTCTCCTCATTCGAGTTCAGCTTATTGTTTACTTCATGGGAGACCCTCTAATAATGGGAACAACTCTAGATTGGTTACGGTTCTTTTCTAGGATTGACTATCCCAATGAATCTTATAACTAGCCATCTCCCTCTCGACTTCTTGACATGCATTGGCTTCTTCCTGGCCAACGTGTTCCTCATGACGCCATTGTTTCTGTTGGCTAAGGTGAATAACCACTGCATGTGTCCTTTTCTTTCTCTGTCATTTCTATATATCCACCACGAATATAATTAAGGCTTGGGTGTTCTGGAAGTAATGTCTCCAGAACGGTCCAATCTACACAATGTAGGATTAGAAGAAAATAAAGGGAAGATGATTTGTTCAATATAACACGTAATAAAGTAAATAAATAATACCTCTGATTAATAAACTCTTCCAACTGAAAAACATTGGATCATATGTACATTAGATCTTGTTGGTACCTTATCCTATCCTCCAACATCCCAGACAGTGAAGCTAACATTTTTGTATTCAAAAGTTTCCACAGTAAACGTGGTCCGTCAAAACCAACCAATAAAACAGTAACTCCATTAATTTCCTGTTAAATATCTAGAAATTTGATTTTATTTTACAGTATTGTTGCTGCTGTACATGTATTGCATGCTGGCATGCTGCATCATGCATGGTAATATATAAGTATTCTGCCATAGGAAATTTGATGTTTTGCTCATGCCGCGTGGGCTGTAGGTAGACTTCGCTGTTATTGCTCTTGCTTTTCTGTGACATGATTACTCTTTCCACGGAAAACAGAAAAAAGAAAAGAAGATAAATTTCACTGTGAAGTATTAGCAAGCGGACTAGATAGAAAGAAATGGAGATAACGTTCCTCTGTGGTCTCAGGTTCGAGCTTGTGGTTGTTTATGTGATGGCTACCGGAGGTTTATATGGTCGTTAACTTTAGGGCCCGTGGGATTAGTCGAGGTGCGCGCAAACTGGCCTGGACACCCATGTTAAATTAAAAAAAAAATAGAGATAACGAACCAAAGTGAAAATAATGACTGCTTGATTAATGATTTCATATAGTTTTCGCCAAGAAACACCCGCTTATAGAAAAAAATTTATTAGGGGATTGATCAATACACAAATAGTGCTGAAGTCGAAGTTGTAGAATAATAATAAACAGAACCTTGAAGAGGTTCGGTTCTCATGCAATCATTTCTGCTCTTTGCTGTCATTTTCCAGAGATAACATCCTTGGCAAACTCCAGGGTGGATGCTACAGAAGCTGCAGCACCGGCCAAGATGCCACCACTTGTGGTTGAATTGTCATGGTGATTGGACTGGTGAATCACCACCACCCTCCTCATCTCTTGGCCTTGCCCTGGGGATGACTTATAATCTACTGTTTCTACCCTTTTTTCCGGTACACCTTGTGTATTGGTAGCCTCTGTCTCCTGGCAGGCATCATGGTTGTTATTGAAAGAAAGGGAAGACTAAGAATTAGATGGAAATTACAAAGGCCATGCCATTCATTTATATTCAAAACAAATCAAGCTAATGAGAGAGTACCTTTCTTGTGTGCGTATTCATTTGAAGATCACGGCGATCGATTCTCTTGAAGCCTTAATAATGTGGGAATGCTAGGAGGAATTATCATTCCTAATAAATGTTTAAATAGGAAAGGTCTCTATTTGATTCTTTCTTTTTTCAAGTAAAGTTGGCCATTTGCTACTTGGTCTTCATGGGACGATAAGCTAGGCCAAGGAAGGGCCCTTGTAGCATGCAAACACCTCCACGTGTCACTTTACCTTGTCACGAATCCTAAAACAAATATTACTACTTTCTTTCGAGCATGCAATGACACGTGAGAACAAAAGACGAACAAATATTGGAAAAGAACATGGAAGATCAATGCCACATGATAGCAAAAACACAAGCAAAACTCATACTCAAAACAATTATAAGCTGTTGAATCAACTGGCCGACTATTATTGCTTCCAGAGCTATACATGTAAAATCTACTACATATATAACATCAAGCAGGACTGTTGGTAAAAGGGCTGCGAATATTGTAGATATAGGTGCTGCTGTAGCTGCTATTACCACTACATATGTTTGAAGAAAACATTATGGTAAAAAATTCAGTAGGTCATAAGAGGTGACCCGCTGCAATGGACATCTGTTGCATCAGAAAGCCTTTGCCTCGGTGACAATGTTGAGATGCCTACAGCATCAACATCAAGATTCACAATGTTCTTTCTCTTCTGAGGATCTGAATTCTCCTTTTCGTCTGTTGATTTCTCAGTAATGGGACCCAAGTGCTCTGCTTCCTTCTGGTGAAGCGACACCATGGCTTGAGCTTCTGCTAATACTGATGCATCATCGTCAGTAGAATAAAGGATTCTCTTCATTGCTGCAACAACCTGTGGAAAAAACAAGGGATCACAGATTACAACTTTGAGAGAATAGTTAAATTACTCAGTTAAACAGCGCAAATCTGATAGTCATAGAAGTAGTACTGGTAGGTTTTCAATCCCAGGGCTCTGGCACAAAATCTCGATATCTCTCAGCTTTGCAAAATAGAAGTCCCTCTCCTTCTCAAGGCTATCCACTGACAACTTCAACTCGGTGACCTGCAAATCAATTTGTATCATTAGATTCTACATGTTAAGAAAGTCCCGTTCCTTAAAATAATATAATACCTCTGCATCATATGCAGGCACTGGACAAGGAGGTTTAGAAGCCTTCACAGATTGATTTGAAGGGTGTGCCGAGGACACATCGTTCCTTCGAGCATTGTGAGAAGACTGAACTTTGGGAGCAGTTGTAGAGCCCTTGCTTGAAGCTTGAGACTGTAGACATTTCTTGGTTGTTTCTTTTCCTCCCTTGCAAGCCTCTCTCCTTTCCATTGGATTGTAACTAACCACAAAAGCAGTAAGTAAATCATCAATGCATCATGATTATACGAGGACTTTATTCACAAAGATCATTGTTCGTATACCATCAGAAATCAATTCAAAGTAAAAGGAAATTTGCAATTATCAAACCGAAAAAGGATACTAAAAACTCTCAAAAATATATATATATTTAGAATGTCAAAGGCAATTTCATTAACAGGACAGTCTCTTATAGAATATAGATAGATCATCATATGTTAGTCTATATCTGATACGTGTACAACTTATAAGCTATAGAGGTCTTCGTATAAATCACGACCACTGTATTAGGTAGCTTCGTATCAGTAGCGAGCACCAATCCCTTCCGTGTACATCCAACTAGTAATACAAACCCGTGACTCTCAACACTGTGAGAACAAACACTTCAAACCTTGTACAGGTGTCCTATTATTTATGATCTAGAAAAAGAAATCACACAGCATTTATGCAACTTTATATCTACGAAAAGAAAAGAAGTAAAATCTTCAAAGTATTGCCTAAAACTGGTTGCAAACTTTTGCTCTATAACTGAAGATTTGCACATTACAAGGGTTAGAAGAAGAGATGGACAAAATTTTAGCATGTAAAAACAATACATATAATTTTAGACAAACAGGTTGAAACTGGAGAAAATATGTCAACACTTTTTCACTCTGTTGTAAAAAAATAGATTAAAAAAATAGCAATTCATCAATTCCTGTTTTTAAGTATCGTTTCCAAAAAAAGGCCCTTATTTTATTTAAATTAAATCACTTTTAAGCCATTCTAATTCCCATTACTCAAAAAGCAAAGAGACTCCACAATTTCAAGAGATTTTACTCCAAATTGTCAGAAAAAAATGTAATACCCGAGTAATACTTTCGAATTTACTGATTCGATAAACCCTCACACCACATCCAAAAATTAATTCGGAAAATACAATAACAAATCATATAACACAGAAATTGCACATGAATTCCAAAAAACTCATCATCACATCCAGCAATTTAAGTTCCAAGTATTTTGCAAACAATTGACCGCAATCACACAACAACAATTCCCCCAATTTATTTACTCCAATCAAAGCAAACCCTAACAAAACAATAAACTGTGAAATTACTTGACAAGTCCTCCATTGACAGAATCACAATAACGCTTCATCCACTGCATAAACTCCAGGTTATCGAGCGGCCTGCCTTTCACCAGCTTACTCACCTCTATATGCTAAAGAAAAAATTCCAAGAAAAAAAATAAAAATCAAACTAACGAAACATTCAAGAGATCTGAAAAGTAAAACTGCATCCACAAACCTTAGTGATCTTAAGCTTGTTAAACACATCTTGCAGAACCTTATAATTTTGAATCATTTCGTACTCATTTTTGGCGTCGAAATTGACCTTGTGCATTGGCACCATTCCTGGATGAACCGAATCCATTAACTGACAATGCACCGCACCAGAGCATGCCTTTATGATTAGAGAAAATCAAAACAAAAAAAAAATCACCGATTAGAACAAATTAGGGCAAAATTAGAGAGAAAGAAGAGAATCAGCAACGAAATTACTTCTTCGACTTTGGAGAGATTGAGCTGAAGCGTGGAGTTAATCCAAGAGAGAATCTCAGATCTGCCAACGAAATAAGCCGAATCCATCATGCCGATATTAGTTGCCATCTCTGTTTCTCTCGATCGATCGATCGATTTTTGAGCCTCCGTGCGTGTTTTGTGTGTGGATAGAGTGAGAACAAGAGAGAGAGTTTAAAAAGAGAGGAGAGCGGGCTCCTTTTGGAATTCAAAATGGCTAAAGTCTCTGACGTGGAACTATCTAACCGTTGCGGTCTGAACTGGGGTTTGTGGGTGGGTCTTTTTTGGATCCGGGTGAGTTTTATGGGCTTAGGTTTTGAAGGGAGACCAAATCATTGTGGGCTTTGAACAATGCACTTTAGGCCTTTTGGCAACCATAATTTAGTCATATATTCCTCTCTCTCTCTCTCTCTCTCTCTCTCTCTCTCTCTCTCTCTCTCTCTCTCTATATATATATATATATATAAATAGCAATGAGAATTTTTATTTTGACACATGCATAACTCTTATTTACAAGGGATTTATTATTTGACCATATTATGTTTATATGTAAAAAATTATTGAAGCTTTGAGGAGAGAGAGAGAGGAAAAGCAATTAAACCTAAAATTCCAGATCAAGATTTATTATATTTCTTATGATATATATATATATATATATATATATATATATTAAAAATATTCAATATACCTCATAAAATGTTTTCATTTAAACCAATTATAAGATTTAATTTTATGAGGTATATTGAATATTTTTTATTAAGAAAGTAAAACTAATAAAATTAAATTGCATCCATGCTATATCAGTCCTTATTAAAGCTTCTTAAATTATTTAGAAGTCTATGATAATGCAATAGTTCAATTAAATATGTTGCTTACATTCTTATTATTTTTTAAAATAAATCCTTTACCAATAAAATAATAAAATCATATAATATAAATTTTTAATATTTTTTAAAATTGAATATTTATAGAGAATTTAGAATATATTATATGCACATATTCATGATTTATGTTTTTTTTCTATCATAATAATTTTTTTCATTTATTTTAACCAATAACAATTGATGAGTAAGCATATGTTTTGATTAAATAAGTATAATATAAAAAGTGTTTTGAATCTATAAGGAAATAATTTATATTTTTAATATTTTAATATACAACCTTAAATTTGGATTATTAAAAAACATCCATCGGTATTTGATTTGTTTTTGTTTCCATTTAAATACAAGAAGAATTATATGAATAAAAATAATTATATCAATTAGCATAATATTTTTAATGAGATCACCAAATAAAGAATACTGATCTTTACTAGAATTTTTTTCAATTTCATTATTCAATATTGACTTAATTAAGGATCAGACTTCATAATTTGTTATAGTTTATGTTCTATGAGGTTATCCTGATCTTATAACTTAGATCATGGAATTGACTAGTTGACTTGGGTGGTTTTACGTGTCATTATTTGATTTTTTTAATTTTATTATTCAATATTTGATTAATTAAGAATTGAACTTTATAATTTGTTTTAATTTGATTTCTATAAAGTTATTTTAGTCTCATAACCAATATTTGATTGGTTAACTCAGGTTAACTTTGCTTATATTTTTAGCTTTTTTTTATTTTATTTTATCATTCAACATTGAGTTAATTGAGAATTGAGTTTAATGAAAAAAAATATGTTTTCTATTGAGTTATCATTATCTCATAAACTGAGTAGTGGAGTTGGTAAGTTAATCCAAGTTGATTCGAGTCGATATAATATATTGTTGTTTTAGTTAGTGTGTGTGTGTGTGTGTATATATATATTATCTTAATTTTTTTAATCAAACTATATTTTTATCAATTATTTATATTATCTTTAAATTTGTTAATTTGTGCAACTTATACGAGCCTTTGACTAGTATGTTTTTAATTGAAATTCAAGCTTTAAAATCAACAAAGGTAGTATAAATCTTCAAACTTTTTATAAATTCAATGTAATTTTAGCCATTAAGCATTTGAATATTAAATTTGAAACAATGTGGTAGAAAGTAATTAAAACAGTTAATATATAGTTTAACAAAGTGTATATCCTGCAACAAGGAATTTTTTAATAAGAAAAAGATTAATAGGACATTTTGATTTTTTTTCAAGCATTAGTAAATTTTAATAAAAGGTATAAAGTTTTAGGGGAATTAGTTCAACATGTTTTTATATTTTAGGTTTAGCCTTCAATATGTAACTATAAATTTAAATACTTCCCAGTAGATATTTCTATGCAAATTGACAAAATATTCTCATTTGAGAAATCCAAACCCTTACTAATTTATTTTAAAAAAAATGAAGAGAAAAAAAGAATTATAACATGATATTAAAATTCAATTTTTTCATGGTTATTTGTTTTTAATGAATTAGGTTACATTTGAATTTCTTGTGTGAGAAATTTTTTGTTAGTTTGTTAATTAGTTTGTATGAGAATTTTTGTTAGTTTAAGAAATTAAACCTAAAATTTTATTTCAATATTTCTTATTATATTTTTTTATTTGTTTTTATTTAAACCAATTAAGAGTTTATTTTGTAAGTTTTAATTTTATGAGGTATATTGAATATGTTTTATTAATAAGTAAAACTAAAAATATTAAATTGTTTCCATGCTAGAGCACTACTTGTTAAAATCTCTTGAGTTATTTAAAAGTTTATGATAACACAAAAGTTAAATTATGTGTCATTTATTTTCTTATTATTATTTTTATTTATCCTTTACTAATAAAATAATAAAAATCATGTAATACAACTTGGAAATGTTTCCTCCAATTAAATATGGATCAAGAATGTAGAATATATTATATACACATATCCATGATTTATTCTTTAGTTTTTCTCTATCTTAATAATTTTTTTTAATTCGTTTTAACCAATAAGAACGGATGAATAAGCATGTGCCAAACTACAGTGAATAGTAGCACACACGTTGTTTTCTTGGGCTAAACACGTCAAGGCGGTGTTTGGTGGCTAGCCCCTCATGTGCTGCCCAAATAGCACGAAAGCTGCTTACATGCTGGCGCGTGCAAGTTTTTTTTAATATAATTATATTTAATAAAAATAATTTATAAAATTGCCCCTTGATACCTCTGAAATATATAATAAAAACAAAGTCAAATGATAAAAAAGCGTTTAGGTGAGAATTTAATTAGTTTTGTCTTTAAAAATATTAAAATAATTACACTATTTTATAAAAAATAAAAATATAAAAATACTCTTATTGAGTTGGATTATTTTACTCAACGACTGAATTTGAGCATGCATTTAAAACTAAATTACTAACATAACCTAAACATTTATCAAAAAAAAATATTTATGTCATCGGAAAAAGATAACAATGTCCCCACCACCAAGTTAAAGGATTTAATGGCTAAAAGCCAAAATAATAATTAAACTATTATAATTTTATTTGTTGGATACCGTAATTTTACCAGCAGACTTAGTTTTTTTTTTTTTTTTTTAATGAAGACAAGATTACCTAGAAAAGTTACCATGCACCGATCCATTCCCAAGACCCAGAGATTAAAGAATGTTGTAGACTGAGTCAAAAAATGTGAAAACGAGCTTCACACATATAGATCTACGAATTAATAATATATCATCTCACCCAAAGACAACTCAAAACCTTGAGACAAACAAACGTCCTATAAGTCAACGATAGATACATCTCTTTACAATGTGCTCCGTTTTTTTATTATTAATCATCATTGACCATATGGATTTGATGCAGGAGAAGAGGGGAATTTTTCAATCACTTGTAAGGCTTCTTTCATCGTCGGCCTCTTCTGCGGCAGAGGAGAAGCACAGCTATACCCTAGCTTGAAGCAAGCCAACAAGGCATCCTCTTTACCCTCCACGTCTGCTCGAATCGCCACATCAGCCATCCTCAAAGCCCGGTTCTTGTCTTCAACTACAAGCCCATTACTTCCCTGGCCCAACTCATCAACAACCACAGCCTTCCCTGTCAGCAGCTCAAGCAAGATCACCCCGAAGGAGTACACGTCCCACTTCGGACTGGGCTTGAGGCTCCGGAGCGACTCCGGAGCATGATAAGGCGATAGACCTCCGATCGAGCTTGGACTCGGGCTTGGGCTAGGACCCGTTCCGAAATCTTGAAAGCTATCGCGCGATGCAGTCGACCTCTTGCTCCCAAAATTTCGAGCCGATTCTCCAGCTTTAGAGCTTGTATCGCCGGTCACAAGCCTTTCGAGCCCAAAGTCTCCGATCCGAGGCTCCATGTCAGAACCCAAGAGTATATTACTAGGCTTCAGATTTCCATGCACATGCTTCTTATCGTGGAGAAATGACAGGCCACGGGCCATTCCTTTAGTAATCCTTAGCCGGGATTCCCATGGTAGATGACATGGTGACGAGCCTGCTTTCCCTGTAACATAAAAAAGTGGTCAACAATTAGAACATTGGAGCATCTTACACATGGCAAGTTGGCAAAGGAGAAAGTGTGTGGAAAAGGTAACAAGTGGTCATTTTCAACGGGGGAAAGTTATTCACTGGGATTACAGGTAACGTATAACGTCGTACATCACCACGTATCGACGAATACTGTGGGGCTAACGATAGCAAATATGAGCACCCTCAGCCAGTTTCATAGTTGACTTCCACTGATTGCATTAAAAACAAAGGTTACGTTGCACCTACTCCACCGTCAAACCTTTCGGTCCATTGCTCGCCTTTGCAGACTTCATATCAATCAGAATGGGGCACTCATGCAATGCAATGAATGAGCAAATTGGAGATGATGATTTTCCAATAAATATTATGGAAAGAACTACTTAGAATGTAAAAAAGACTACTTTAAACCGTCGTCTAGACGCAATAAGTTTTAACCTGTTGATTGAAATAAAGAATGACTTAGATCTAATTTTGATTTGGGATTAGAGGACTTACTGTAACGAGCATTGGCAAGGCAACCATTGGGGACGTAATCGTAGATAATGAGCTTCTCATCAACGCCCCAGTAGAAGCCACGAATTCGAACAAGATTTGGATGAACCAACTTGGCTATGGCACGGACTTGGGTCTCGAAATCTCTGAACCTCTCTACATGGTTTTCACTGATTCTTCGAACTGCGAATGAGGTCCCATCTTCAAGAACTGCCTTGTACATTATACTAGAACCAGTAGCACCTAAAATGTAAGCTGATGCTTTAAGTAGAGTTTCAATCTCAAGCTCTTTTTCACCATCTACAGTCACCAATGTCCCTTCTCTGTTTTGCTCATGATGGCCTGTCTTCCTTTGACTTTGATCGAGAATGTCTGCTTCGTTGCCAGTGCTTGTAGACTCAGAATCCTCTTCATTTTCTCCTCTTTTGCGTAAACATGCCCATCTTGTGAACCCTCTTGACTCTGAAGATGAAGGTGACCAACTATCCTTTGCAGTGGTGGCTTCCTTCTCGATATTTGCTTCAACGTTCCGTCTTTTCTTTAAATAGTGGTATACGTAGAAGAAAACCATACCAAGAATAGCAACTCCAGCAACGTCACCAATTACGATGCCTATAATGGTTCCTGGCCTAAGCCCACCTTCATCTTGTCCAGACCCTGTTGCTGTGTCACCTGGAGGAGTAGTTGCAGGACTGGAGCCTATAATTTTTGGAATTGCAGCAATTGCAGAAGGTGATGCAGGTGCAGATATATTTGGAAGTGTAGTTACTGAAGAAGGAATTGCACACGGAGTTCTTGTTGGCTGGCCGCAAAGATCAGGATTTCCGGCTAAAGCACTGGTTTGTTGATTTAAGAAAAGATTAGATTCCGGGATTTCTCCTGTCAGATTGTTGAATGACAGATCAATGGTAGTGTTAGATGGGATTTCATTAGCAAACTCTTGTGGAATTGGACCAGAAAGCTTGTTGTAAGAGATGTTCAAGTAGCGAAGATTGTTACCACCAAAATCACGAGGTAGAGACCCATTGAGAAGATTTGAAGAGAGATCTAAAACCTGAACGGTTTGAAATCCACTAGGAAGATTACCAGTGAAATTATTGTTCTTTAAAGAAACAAAAGTTAGATTATGGAGAGCAGTGAGGTTGGCAGGTAAAGTCCCCGCTAAGTCATTGTCAGAGAGGTTAAGAAGTTCAAGATTCTGTAACCGTCCTATGGTCTCTGGTAAGTAACCGGAGATCATATTACTGGACAGATCAAGAAACCGGAGTTGGGTTGCATTGAGAAGTGAAAAAGGCAAGGACCCGTTAAGAGAATTGTTGGATAGATCAAGGTTTTGGAGGTGTTGAATCACGCCAAGATTGGCTGGAATTGAACCAAGAAGCTGACAATTTGAGAGAGATAAGCCGGTGACACGAGAGTAAGTATTGTCTGTTCCAGCAGATCCACAGGTAACTCCATTCCATGAACATGGAGTCTGGTCACGGTTGTTCCAGCTTTGAAGCACAGAGAGAGGGTCGCTAAGGATAGAGTACTTGAAAGAAAGCAAGAGAACACCATCTGTGCTGAGCCCAAAAGATTGAACTCCAAGAAGTAAGAGTCCAAGTGCAAGAATTCTCCACCGTAAATGGAGCTGAACACTTTCGAAGCTCATGATTTCTCACAATGATCCCACATCTCTCCTATAGAGAGAGAGAGAGAGAGAGAGAGGGAGGGAGGGAGGGAGGGAGGTGTAGGTGAGATTTATGAAGCCATGTGATAGAAGTAGTTAAAGAAATAAATAAAGAAATGTAGCAGTGGATACAGAGATGCACAGCCCACCAAACTAAAATTTTCTTTGATGCAAAAATGCGTTGTGTGCAGTTCTGCGGATATATTAATTAAGGTTTAGTAGAGATGAATGAATAATTGCTACCACCATTTGTCCGGTCTTTCTCTCTTCTCAGTTCACATTTAAGAACCAAGAATGGGCGACAAGAATAGCATCTTTGCTACAAGACATCCAGATGGAGTTATAAGGTTGCAGTACTGTTCAGTGTTGCATTGACATTACAAATCCATGTTTTTTGTCGAGGCCATTACTATATTATACTGTTTTTTAGTACCATGTTAGTGTGGAGTTGCCAGTGACCCATGTTAATTTTCCTGGGCTAGATTTCAAAGTGGCACAACTTCATGTTATGGCTTCACAAGACAGCTTCCACTTCACTTATTTTGTTCTTACCTATTTGTTTCTTCTGGTTTTTAGGGCCATTACAGCAAGAACACGTATGAACATGTGATGTCAAACACAAGCTTGGCTAATTGCTGGAAAAAAACAGCAATGCCAATCAATTGCATGCATTGTTGTTTGGGTGGTCCACAATTCCTAGTATTAGCTCCTCATAACACTCTAATTATTGAATCTCTGAAAGCTTTTAGTCTTCATTCATGGCTCCATCGTTTTGAGATTTGACTAGCATCAATATGAATTCCTCCCCTTCCTGGTATCTATTCTGCAATGCAATGCTGCTTGAAGATAGCAGAGAGTAAAGGTGAACCCACAAAGTGGGATTTTCTAACATGGAACCTTAATTATTTTCATGGCCCATCACATAAGCCTCACTTAAATTCATTGTACATATTTGTAATGTAGATCAAAATTTTCAGATTTTTATTATTTTCACGGGCCAGCAAGAACCAAATCATTCCAAAATAGTACATGTTGTTAGGTGGACTGATGATGACGGGACTAATTGCCATCGAAGATTCATGTTTAATTACTTTCCCATCATTTCAATTTTCAAGTGTAAATTTCCCCTTCACGACATTCTTTCACTTTCCTGTTTTTTCTTTTTTTAAGCTATTTTTTAAATAAAAAAATATTAAATTAATGTTATTTCAGATATTTTTAATGTGTTAATATAAAAATAAATTTTTTTTTAAATATAATTTTAATTTATTTTTAATTAAAAAATACTTTTATATAGTTAATATACATAGGTAATTTTTTTTGGAGCTGTTCAAATTAAAAAAAAAAAAACAATTGATGTTCCATGCATGGGCGGATGAATCTAAAATTGGGTTTTAGCCCTCCTAATCTGCAATTATTTTGGACGACATAATTATTGCAAATCGATTCATTTAAGCAAACCTACAGACCAGATACTTGAACACCAACAAAAAACTACAGTGCCTGTTCTTCTGTGCATTATCTAGAATCCAGAACCCTCCAAGACTCTACTTGGATCAAAATCAAAACGCAACTAAAGCTTTCATTCATCTGATTACAAGTCAGAATCCAAGTAGTCTTCTTTTTTGACGGTGAACAAGTAGGAGGAGGTCCATCTTAGCTCCTCTTTTGGAGCCTTTGCATGAAATTCCAATGCATTCTGTAGATTGCCGTAGATTTGCCTTTGGCTTTATTCACAACATTTAATTCTTGAGTGACTTAACATTTGGCTTCTTGTTTCTTGTATTCGTCGTAGCTTCCTGTTGTTTCTCTTTGTACTTGTTGTGCAGGAAAAAAGAAGAAGAAATGGAAAGAGTCCATTGCCTATAGTGATTTTTCAGAGCTGCACCATTCTGTAGTCTAGCGGGTCTACAATTGGACATACATGGGAGTTCGTCATCCCATCTATCATCACCCTTCTTTTCTTTTCCCTCATCATTTTAGGTTTGAAAATGGTTATATTTCTTTTGTTTTTCTAACTCTTTTAAAATAGTTTATGGAAGCTTTGCTAATCTCGTTGAAGGAGGCGATTAGCGAAGCTGTTGAACCTCCTATAATAATATCACACCTTCTTCCTGGTATCTCTATTACAATAATGAAACCTCCTTCTCATCTTGGTTTAATAAAATCCCCTCTTCCACCATTGAAAGCAAAGAAGAATCTTTAAAGCGTTAGCCTTTTATTTATTTATTTTTTCAATGTCAAAAGCTTGTAACAGCAACCAGAAGAAAGGTTTTTGAATTTTAAAAGTGTTTTTATTTTTTTTTAAATTTTAATATATTTTTTAACAAAAGAATATTTTAAAAAACAACGTTACATCATGATTGCTGAAGATGACCAAGAGAAGGAAACTCTCTGGAAGGATAAACTTGGATCACCAAAGCTACTCACCAGGGTTTTGACACAGCATAGTTAAATATATGAGAGAAAGGAAAAGGGTGTGAATTGCCATTCATGTGTGATGATTCTACCCGTCCGTCCATGATGAGACGATAAAACCTACATGTAATTAATGAGCATTTCACCTAAGAAAAAACCCAGATTTTTAAACACCAATGAGCCATGAACATCAATATCGCCATGATAATTGACAAAACATGTTCTAGCAAAGCAATTTGGATGTGACTACCCTTTCATTTCACATTAAAGATACGAAAACACAACCCCCATGCCGCGATGGGAAAAAACAAAGCTTCACATGTCTGCTGAGGTAAAATTAGGCCAGGATTGTGGGAGGATAAAAAAGAGTCTGTGCACCATATTTGCGCAGTCAATATCTCCATTTTGGGCTTGCTTGAAGTGAACAGCTTCTTCGATTCTCTGACCCAGAACAATGGATCATGCCTCCCCTTCTCTTCTTGAGCAAGCAAGAATTTGCCTAGTTTACCTTCAAACACAAGTGTATGTGCAAGTCTAATTGTCCCAACATGTCTTGCTCGTTTCTAGCTAAAATGTAGATTCATGGTATCTTGTGGTAAAATACCAAAAGCTTTTATTATCATGCGAGTAATTTTGTGGTTTCTATAATCATAGCATCTTCAAATTACAAATCACACACACACACACACACACACACACACATATAAGTTTGCTGATGCTGAAGCATTATTACAATTTCAAAATTAAATTGTTACCTTGAAGAACAAAGGTAAATGGTACACACTGCATAATTGAGCTTTTCTAAATTCTTCCATGATTAAATATTTTTTCAATTACTGACAGACAAGATTAGACAGTGATGAGCTAATATGATAAGGAGTACACACTGCATAATTGAGCTTTTATAAACTCTAAGATATAAAACCAAAGGCCATAGAAGGTTGCTGGTATTTTCCTGTGCTTGGTGGGGCAGTCGGGTATCCTTTTGTCTTAGGGAACCATTCCATGCCCTCCCTCTTTGCTCGATGGCCACCTCAACATGACCAACTTTTTTTATTTATTTTATCACTTGTATATCTACATCTACAAAAAGCTAGTTGAATCTCGTCAAAAAAGCTTTAGCTTTTCTGGGTTGGAAATGCACGTGCCTTCCGCTAGTTGATTGTGCTTTTTTATTTTATTTTCCTCTTAATTTATTGCTGAAAAAGTAAATCAAGAAAGAAAAAAGGGTTGGAGTATAGTTGCGTGAGGAGATTATGCTTGGAGTAATGGAGTCGACCCCGTGACCAACAGGGCGCTGACTTGGTCTAACTTCATCTCAAGAAATACAGCCCGGTCATTTGGTTTCGTTCCATCTAATTTTATAGGATCAAGAGTCAGGACTCCCCTCCCCGTATAGTTTTTATTTTTTTTTCTTTTAATCCTCCAGGCAGCTGGTCAATGCCATGCTGCTTCTACTTCAGTAATTTGTTTTAAGCTGTGTCCATGGATTGGGATTTGAAAACATGGAGGGAGGGCACGCATCATCAGACAATACTAGCTATTTATGTGCCTAGCAATTTTAATGTGTTCCTGTATTTTTTTTTTCTTTTGTTATTTTTTTTTATTAATACAGATGTTCAAACTAACTTGCATGTATCTCGATAAATTGTACGAGCTCTAAAATTAATGAACATACAAGTCTAACTCTGAAATTAATGGAAGTCAAACTAATAATTTTTAAAGAGTAAATTCAAAATTTAATTAATTAAGCTGAGGGAATTTTAATGTGTTTTGTCATTCTAACTAATAGCTAAGTTTTTTTTTTTGTTTTTAATATCTGGTCGCGCTCTAATAAATTCTAAATTTTCAAATCGGGCTCTATCCCTTTCTTTTAATGGGCATCAATAAAACAAAATGAAAATTCCAGAACGGACCAGGACTGCTTTTTACCATTCAGTAGTCGAGCTGCAACACCATTTTCACCTCCTGTGGAGCACTGGTTACTATCTGCCCCCACGTTGACACGTCACGGCAATACAGAGATCAACCATGACGAGAACAAAATATTAAAGACGCGTGCCTCTGTCTTCATAATGAGGTAAAGGCTCATACCGACGTAACCCGGAAGTAGGACCGGAGATCTCACCTGCAAGCATGGACTGGCGAGCTTAACACTTAACAACGAGAGGACCGGCCGACCTTCTTACCTATTGAAAGCAGCGCTGGTGAACAGACGTGACCGTAACTCGGAACCACTCAGTGCCCGGGTGGCAGCACGACTGTACTTTTCTTCGAAGTGAAAGAAGTACCAAAAAGTGTTTTTAGATAATTGAGATATAAAAATGTTAAAATCATAAAAATCACTCCAGAAAACACTGATTTGTTGGTTTTTCAACTAAAAAAAAAAAAACTTTTTCAACTAATATAATAGCAGCAAAATCCTTCTCAGTTACCTTACCTTATTCTGTTTTAGATTTATTACTTGATACTAGCATTAGTTCTTTGATTGGATCTTACCCTCCGCTCAACTAGAGTGGAACTCCACGCTTCACGCCAAATCATACCAAAATCTTTGTTGAATATGAACAAAATATACAAGCATTTTTAATGTGTGTTCTAGCATCAAGAAGATTTTAATTGGGAGCTCAAAATTCAAGAAATATATTTAATAAAATAAATTGTGGGTGACATATACCATTAAATATTAAAAAAAAATGTTAAAATTAGTTAAAGACTAAGCCGTAAAACTAATAAATAAAATAAATATAAATTAAGATATTTAATCTTTCATTGAAGTGAGCCCTTTAATTTTTTAAATTATATGGCAATATTTGTTTATAAGTATAGTGATAATTTAAATTACATTGAAAGAAGTATAATTTTTCCTTCTCTTATTAATATTTAATTTATTTCAAAAAATAGAATATTTTTGTTTTATGTCATTCATTTAATAAAAATCAAGAGCAATCAGAACACATAACAATAAAAATTTGAATGATTTGAAATAAAGATAAAAATAATATCTCTCTAATTATAACCTCTTTGTTTAATTAACTCGCTCAATTTTTTTTAAAATATTTTATCAAAATATTTGTGTTTTAGATAACATCTTATCATTATCCTAAAAGTAAATATGAATTTTATATATATATATATATATATATATATATATATATTAAGAATTTTATAATTTAAATGTGAGTGTTTAAAAAAAAATATAAGAATAAAACAACGTATATGCATTGCTACAAGAAACTCTTTTATAGAATCATTAAAATCAGCTAAGCAAGTTAACCTGAAGATCTCTTAACCTAGCTTCTTGCTTGACGTGATGTTCAAATAAAATTGTGCGGAAGTTAACTTGATATAAATTGGTTGACTTGATGGGTTCAAAGGTATTCTAAATGAGTGGTCAAAACTCTGTTTGAATTAAGAAAAATAAGATGAAATATTTTAAATTTTTTTTATTGAGACAAAGACATCTTAACATGATTTAACTTGCCATACCAATGAACTGGTAGGGTTTAATAACTTTTTTTAGACACTCTGATGTGAACCTCGTGATCACGTGGTCACACAACCCATAATCAAAATTGAGATCTGATCTCGAAAGCCAAAATAGGTCTGATAAGAATGTGATACAATAAAAACATGCCTTAAGGCACCAACATTATTGGAATGAGTAGAATGACGTCACGAAGCCAGTTAGTTTTTGATAAGTCACATTCAGTTTGTTCAGGAACTAAAGAATGCAAGAATCACTCTCACAAGTTAAAACTGAAACATGCATAAGTAATATTCATCAATGGCCCTGAAATTTAGGTTACATATGTTTAAATATTTCTTAAAAATTAACCATAATGGATCTATTCTTGTGGGCTGAACTGACCCACATACAAAACTGACCAAAAAAACCTTAAACTGAAAAGCTCATAACCTGATCCAAACAAGCATTGGATCCTAGATCAAAATAAAGTTTTAATTAAGCTCAAACATGAAAGGAAATAATAAAAATAACTGATATGTCATTAAATAGCACCACCATTTGTTTCCTTGTGTAGCTAGGATGAATAAGGAATCATTAGAAGAAAAGGATTTTGGAACATTAATGAATCGTTGCCACTCTTGAAAATTATATTTCAACTCATTAAAGATTCTTGTGGAACTAAAAAATTCTCAAAACAAGCTGTCATATCCTTTTAGAAAAAGAATTCTTGCTAAATAGAAAGTTCACAGGTTAAAAGGAAGTAAATAACAGATTTCGTACAACCTGTTTTGACCTGTATAGCAAGTCCTTTTCGAACTTCGATTCACCTGTAAATTTACCCCAACATACAAAAATACCTTTGGAATCTTCTGGTAAAGTTTCAGCTTGATCCAACGGTTGGATTTAGAGTTATGTTCAATAGCGTAAAACTAGATAGTAGAAAAGTTTACGCCAAAATCTAGATCTGACCTTACTTGAGTCATATCACAAGGCCAAACCGTATTATTCCCTCATTCTTTAAGAAGATTCACCCTCAAATCTTGAATAGGATTAACAACGACTTCATTAGCCTTTTGTTTAAGCCTTCGAAATTATGTTACTGCTAATACCTTTCTTCAACGACATTGTATGAAAATAGTGACTGACAAGAATTTTAAATAAGCACGCCGTACTAACCATTTGCGTATATACTTTTGAATGATAACAACGACGACTCTTCTTTGTCTTTTATTTTTTTGGTGTTGTACTTCATTTCCCCCATGAAGTTTGAAGATCATAGAATAATCTTTTACACTTATCAACTTCTTGTTCTAAAACCCCAAACCATGGCTTAGTTTTTCGCATCCTTGAGCTAGAATCCTTCTTCATTCCCTCTCCCTTACTGAATACATGACACAAATAGGAAAAATAGAAGAATACAAAGACACAACAAGAATAGAGTTTACCATAGGAAGAACACTGATTTAGACTTAAAATTACAAATTTGACTTTTGTTTGGATCAGAATTGATCGAAAAAAACAAATATAAAAGTGATGAAAATGACTCAAACAGCAGCCAAATATCTCAAATATGATGATAATATACTAGCAGGAACAAAATCAATAGAAACAAAACAAGTTTTGAAAGATAACACAAAAAAGACCCGTTACAGCAAGACAAAACCCGATTCTGGAACCTAAAGAAAATACTATCCAAATGAATTTTTATTTAATATATAGTATTCAGATACCAAGAAAACAACAAATCCCAGTTTAGAGGTTGTTCTATTATGTCTAGGTACCCAAACCCTTTGTATGATCAGTTTGTGGCAGAATTGAACCTCCAATTAAAACCTCAAGAAAACAATATCCAAATAAGTCTAAATTTAATATATAATGCGATCTCCCACCTAATACATAGAATATGAAGTTTCAATTAATTCTAAGGTGGTTTATTTATGGTTCACTAAGAGTAGTGTTTCTATGGTAGAATTGAACCTCGAATTAAAATCTCAGGCAAACAATGTCAAAATAAGCCTAAATTTTATATGTGTTGCGATCTCACCCCTAATAGATAGAATATGAAGTTACAATTTATTCTAAGATGATTTGCTTATAGTTCACTAAGAGTTGTGTTTTTGCGGCAGAATTGGATTTCAAATTAAAACCTTAGGCAAACTATATTAGAATAAGCCTAAATTTGTTATATGATGTGATCTCACCCCCAATATATAGAATGTGAAGTTTCAATTGACTCTGACGTGATTTGCTTATAGTTCACTAAGAGTTGTGTTTCTGTAACATCCCCCATTTTTAGGATAAAACCACAATCTCATGTCAATAGAAAAAAAAACAGAGTAGTTAATTTTTTTTTTATATATATACATATTCATGGTCTTCGTATTAACATCTACCAGAATTTCGACAGAGTCCCCCCTATACTGGAAGGTCCCAAGTTACCGACATGTAACTTGTTTACACTTCTAACAGTTCGCATCTCATAACTTAATTCCCGACCCAATCATCCTGAGTTTCAATTCCACAATTATACTCACACCTATCAACCATAATATTTATGATATGCATTATATAACAAAAATATCATTATGGATGGATAATTTAAATAAATATAAATACATAGATATGAAATATGGTTATATAAACTACAACGTTAAATTCATCCAATCAAGTTTAAACATTTATTATACAAATTAAGTTATACAACCATTTTCATGTTTACAAAATACAAGGGTATATTCCCTAGGACCTAGACTTCAAAAAGAAACATAAGCTAGGATTCTACTCCTGTCGTGCATGCGATGATCCTGAAACAAAATACATATTATTGCAAGGTGAAATATTTCCATAAATATAACAATATGAA